>Ga0307510_10006634_pt1 | contig 13809 bp, 9 predicted proteins | sample 12_EM_MG_FD_207224 | JGI IMG/M metagenome (GOLD analysis project Ga0307510, IMG submission 207224) | Populus trichocarpa ectomycorrhiza microbial communities from riparian zone in the Pacific Northwest, United States - 12_EM | ecosystem: Host-associated > Plants > Roots > Unclassified | place... | reverse complement strand
GTCAACGACGATTGGGACAAGTTCGATTCATTCTCCGCCTATGACGATTTCACCCGCGCCTGGCTGCTTGCCGCCCGCCGCGCGATGAAGCCGTCGGCGACGATCTGGGTGATCGGATCCTATCACAACATCTTCCGCGTCGGCGCGATCATGCAGGACCTCGGCTTCTGGCTCCTGAACGACATCGTCTGGCGCAAGACCAATCCGATGCCGAACTTCCGCGGCCGTCGCTTCACCAACGCGCACGAGACCATGATCTGGGCCGCGCGCGACGAGAAGGCCAAGGGCTACACGTTCAACTACGAGGCGCTGAAGGCCGCGAACGAGGACGTGCAGGCACGCTCCGACTGGCTGATCCCGCTCTGCACCGGCGAAGAGCGCCTCAAGGGCGCCGACGGCAAGAAAGTGCATCCGACGCAGAAGCCGGAAGGCCTGCTCGCGCGCGTGCTGCTGTCGTCGTCGAAGCCCGGCGATCTCGTGATCGATCCCTTCAACGGCACCGGCACCACCGGCGCCGTCGCAAAACGCCTCGGCCGCTCCTATATCGGCTTCGAGCGTGACAAGACCTATGCCAAGGCGGCGGAAGCGCGCATCGCGGCGATCGAGCCGCTGCCGGAGGCAAGCCTCGCCCCGTTCATGACCGCGCGCGAAGCACCGCGGGTCGCGTTCTCCGAACTGATCGAGCGCGGCATGATCATGCCCGGCACAAAACTGTTCGACGCCAAGAAGAAGCTCGGCGCGCTGGTCCGTGCCGATGGCGCCATCATGTTCGGCGACAAGGTCGGCTCGATCCATCGCATGGGCGCCGTGGCGCAAGGCGCACAAGCCTGCAACGGCTGGACCTTCTGGCACATCGAGACCAAGAAGGGCCTCAAGCTGATCGACGAGCTCCGCGCCGAGATCCGTGCGGGTATGGGGGCGGAGTAGCTTTCCCATCCCTCGTCATTCCGGGCTCGCGCCAAGAGGCGCGCCCCGAAATGACGAGGGGTGGTTGAAAGCCGCCGCCGCCAGGACTAGATTTGACCGATCAGTCCCGTCCTGACCGGTCTTCCCATGCGACGACAGTCCGAGACATTGCTGCTGGTGCCGCTGCTGCCGATCTTCCTGCTCGGCATGTTTCCGATGTTCCTGATCGCGCTGCTGGGGTTCTTCGGGCTCGCTCTGTTCGGCGTGCTCGTGATCTGCGTCGGGCTCGCCAGCAGCAACGAGGCGCATGACAATTTCAATCACGATGTCATCGTGCACGGCTACGCGCGCGGATCGGAGCGCAAGGCGCGGGCCTCGGACATGCATCTCGCCGCAAGGCTTGGGCTGCGCCTGGAAGCGGTCGGCGCCGGGATGATTATTACGGCCGCGATCGGCCTTTGTTACGCCGGCTGATCTGCGCGGCGCGCAGATACCGCCCGGCAAACTCGCCGGTTGCGCCCCCAGGCCTTGTTCAGGCAGAGAAGGCAACACGCTGCATTCATTCTCTAAAAAGAGAATTGGGGAGACAAACATGCTCAAATTCTATTTCAACGGTTCGCCGAACCCGACCAAGGTCGCGCTCTATCTCGAAGAGGCCGGCCTGCCCTTCGAGCCGGTGAAGATCGACACCCGCACGGGCGAGCAGTTCACGCCGGACTATCTGAAGATCAATCCGAACAGCAAGGTGCCGGCGATCGACGATGGCGGCACCATCGTGTTCGACAGCAACGCCATCCTGCTCTATCTCGCCGAGAAGACCGGCAAGTTCCTGCCTGCCGCCAGCGTGCGCGGCGAAACGCTGTCATGGCTGATGTTCATCGCCACCGGAGTCGGGCCCTATTCGGGCCAAGCCGTGCACTTCAAGCATTTTGCGCCGAAGGACCAGAACCACGACTACGCCCACAACCGCTACCAGTACGAGACCGATCGCCACTACAGGATTCTCGACGATCACCTCAAAAGCCGCCGCTATATGGTCGGCGACAGCTATTCGATCGTCGACATGGCGCTGTGGGGCTGGGCGCGGATGGTGCCGTTCAAGCTCGGCGACGACGCCTTTGCGCGGTATCCGAACGTGAAGCGGCTGGCGGACGAGATCTCGGCGCGGCCGGCAGCAGCGCGCGCGATCGCGCTGAAGGACAAGTTCACCTTCAAGGCCGAGATGGACGACGAAGCGCGCGCCAACATGTTCAGGCATTTGACGACCAAGGTCGCCTGATCGTTCATGCCGCTATGGGAGGCCACGCGCATGCGCGTGGCCTTTTGCTTTCAAGTCTCAGGCGGCGTGGACCGAGCTCAGGAATTTTGCGACTTCCTGCTTCAACCGGTTGCTGTCGGCCGACAGAGAACGCGCCGCCGAGAGCACCTGCGAGGAGGCCGAACCGGTGTCGGAGGCCCCGCGCTGCACGTCGCCGATATTGGTCGAGACGCGCTGGGTGCCATGGGCCGCCTGCTGGACGTTGCGGGAGATCTCCTGCGTCGCCGCGCCCTGCTCTTCCACGGCCGCAGCAACCGTCGAGGAAATCTCCGACAGCCGCTCGATGGTGCCGCTGATCTCCCTGATCGAGCCGACCGACTCTTCCGTCGCGGCCTGGATGCCGGAGACCTGCTGGGCGATCTCGCCCGTGGCCTTCGCCGTCTGCTCGGCCAGCGCCTTGACCTCGGAGGCGACCACGGCAAAGCCCCGTCCGGCCTCTCCGGCGCGCGCCGCTTCGATGGTGGCGTTCAGCGCCAGCAGGTTGGTCTGTCCCGCGATGGTGCTGATCAGCTCGACCACGTCGCCGATGCGGGCGGCAGCCTTGGATAGCTCACTGACGCGTTCGTTGGTCTTGCTGGCCTGCCCCACCGCCTCGCGGGCGATGCGGGCGGATTCCTGTACCTGGCGGGCGATCTCCGAGACCGAGGAGGACAGCTCCTCGGTCGCCGAGGCAACGGCCTGCACGTTGGCCGAAGCCTCCTGCGAGGCGGAAGCGACCTCGCCCGACAAGTCTTGGGCGCGCGTGGCGGTCGTGGTCAGGGTGCCGGCGGACGCTTCGAGCTCGTTCGACGCCGACGACACGGTATCCACGATCTCGCCGACCGCACGTTCGAACTGGTTGGCCAGGTTCCTCATGTCGGCCTTGCGGCTCTCCGCCTGACGCGCCTCGACCTCGACCTGCTCGTGGCGCAGGCGTTCGGTCTCGACCATGCTCTCCTTGAACACCTGGATCGCCTTGGCCATGTCGCCGATCTCGTCGGTCTTGCCGCGACCGGGAATCTCGACCTTGAGGTCGCCACCCGCAAGCAGCCCCATCGCGCGGTTCATCGAGGTCAGCGGTCCGACGATGCTGCGGGCGATCAGGAAGGCGACGAGGCCGCCGAACAGGACCGCAAGGCCGCCGGCGACTTCCTGAATCCAGGTCGTACTGGCAATGACGCCATCGGCGGCGGCGCGCGACTTCTGGTAGTCGGCCTTCAATCCAGTCTCCGCCACCTTGAGCCTGTCGACGCTTTCGCTGATCAGAGGGGCGATATCGTTGCGGTAGATTTCATCGGCCTGGAGGATTGCGGCGGAAGTCGCCTCGAAGGCCCCCTTGTAGGTCGACAGTGAGCTCTTGATCGGCCCGAACGCGGCCTTGACCTCGTCCGGCAGACCGGCCCCCTCCAGTGACTTGAGCGCTTGCTGCGCCCGATCGACATTGGCCCTGAAGGTCGCCGGCCCCTTTGCGTCCCGGACGGCGAGGAAGCGCCAGTTTGCGACACGAACCAGCAGGATCCTGGATTCAAGATCGGCGACGGGGGCGGTCACGCTGGTATCTTCGGTCGCACGCGCGGCCTCGACCAGCTTGCCGGTGTTGGCGGTCAGCTCGTCGCCGCCGGCGAGCAGAACGGACTTGCCTTTCACCGTCTCGTTAACTGCGGCACCCATACGCTCGCGCAGAGACTTCATCTTTTCGACGTCGCCGAGCAGGCCGTTGTAGATCTTGAGCCGCTCATCAGAGATCGTCGATTTGGCGGCAGCCTTCAACAGCTCCGCCGTCGCCGCCTCCCGCTCCGCGGCTTCCTTGAAGGCGGGCTCGTTGGCGTCATAGATGTAGCGCAGATTGGCGCGCCGCAGCGCCTGGAGGTTGATCGAGATTTCCTGGACGCGGGCCGTGTTGTCTGAGAGAGCGGATAGCCGAGTCATCTGGGCCTGAACGGCCCACAAATTCCAGACCGCGACCCCCGCCATGATCAAACCAACGACCACGAGAACCGAAAATCCGGCGTAGAGACGCCCTCGAATTCCCAAACGCAAGCTCGGCATCTTCACCGTCCATCCATGGCAAGAGAGATGGAGCAACCGAACGACTCCCCGACGTCGCAGCGGCCACCCGCCCAGCCGCAATCACCTCCCGGAGATGTGTGCTGCGCAGCGACACAATGAAGAACACTTGTTAATTGAATGCTGCGTTTGCCACGCGTCGACTACTGAGGATTGCACGAAAGATGTCGTGGGGATCGCAAGCGTTGCCGGTTCTGCAATCATCTGAACAGGAATGCGGCAATCGCAGTATGCGGCGCGCCGGAGCCCGCCACGCCACTATTGCAGGTCCACGCGCATGCGCTTGGACCTCTTTTGGGAAGTCCGCGCCGTTCAGGCGGCGTGGACCGAGCTCAGGAATTTTGCAACTTCCTGTTTCAGGCGGTTGCTGTCGGCCGACAGCGAGCGTGCCGCCGAGAGCACCTGCGAGGAGGCCGAACCGGTGTCGGAGGCCCCGCGCTGCACGTCGCCGATATTCGTCGACACCCGCTGCGTGCCATGGGCCGCCTGCTGGACGTTGCGGGAGATTTCCTGTGTCGCCGCGCCCTGCTGCTCCACGGCTGCCGCAACCGTCGACGAGATCTCCGACAGCCGCTCGATGGTGCCGCTGATCTCCCTGATCGAGCCGACCGACTCCTCCGTCGCAGCCTGGATGCCGGAGACCTGCTGCGCGATCTCGCCGGTTGCCTTCGCAGTCTGCTCGGCCAGCGCCTTGACCTCGGAGGCGACCACGGCAAAGCCGCGGCCGGCCTCGCCCGCACGCGCGGCTTCAATGGTGGCGTTCAGCGCCAGCAGATTGGTCTGGCCGGCAATGGTGCTGATCAGCTCGACCACGTCGCCGATGCGGGCGGCTGCCTTGGACAGCTCACTGACGCGTTCGTTGGTCTTGCTGGCCTGCCCCACCGCCTCGCGGGCGATGCGGGCGGATTCCTGCACCTGGCGGGCGATCTCCGAGACCGAGGAGGAGAGCTCTTCGGTCGCCGAGGCAACCGCCTGCACGTTCGCCGAAGCCTCCTGCGAGGCGGAAGCGACCTCGCCCGACAAGTCCTGGGCGCGCGTGGCGGTCGTGGTCAGGGTGCCGGCGGACGCTTCGAGCTCGTTCGACGCCGACGACACGGTATCCACGATCTCGCCGACTGCCTGCTCGAACTGGTCGGCGAGCCGGACCATGTCCTTCTTGCGGCTCTCGGCCTGCCGCGCCTCGACCTCCAATTGCTCGGCGCGCAGGCGTTCGGTGTCGATCATGTTGTCCTTGAACACGTCGATCGCCTTGGCCATGTCGCCGATCTCGTCTTTCTTGCCGCGGCCGGGGATTTCGACCGCGAGGTCGCCGCCGGCGAGCAGCCCCATTGCGCGGGTCATCGCGGTCAGGGGTCCGACGATGCTGCGGGCGATCAGGAAGGCGACGATCAATCCGAACAGAGTGGCGAGACCACCCGCGATCTCCTGGACGGTCGTGGTGCCCTCGATCACGGATTCGGCCTGGTTGCGCGAATCCTTGTAATCCTTCTTCAGGGTGGTTTCCGCGACCTTGAGCTTGGCGATGCTGTCGACGATCAAGGGCGCGAGGTTCTTGTGGTAGATCTCGTCGGCCTGGAGCATCGCGGCTGACGTCGTCTCGAAGGCGGATTTGTAGATTCCGAGCGAGGTCTTGACCGGCGCAAGCGTGGCGCGCAGTTCCGTCGCCTGCGGGCTCTTTTCAAGCGCCGCAAGCCGCTGCGACGCCCTGTCCACATTGGTTCTGAAATTGGCGGGCCCCTTGACGTCGCGCAGGGCCAGGAAACGCCAGTTCGCGATTTGGACGAGAAGCAGCCTGGATTCGAGGTCCGCAACGAGGGACGCGGTGTCTTCGTCGACGGCCGCGCGCGCGACATCGACCAGCTTGTTCATCTTGGTGGTCAGTTCGTCACCGCTCGGCAGCAGCGTCGCCTTGCCCGTTCTCGCCTCGTTGACGGCGTCCCCGAGATTGTCACGCAGGCTCTTCATCCTGGCGATGTCGGCGATCAGGTCGTTGTAGAGCTTTTTTCGCTCCTCCGAGGCCGTGCCATTCGCGCCGACCTTCAACAGCTCGGTCGCAGCAGTCTCCCGTTCCGAAGCTTCCTTCATCGCGGGTTCGCTGGCGTCGTAAATGTAGCGCAGATTGGCGCGCTGGATCGCCTGGAGATGGGTCGATATCTCCAGCACCCGCGCCGTGCTGTCCGAAAACGCCGAGGCCTTTGCGACCTGCTCCTGCACGGACCGCAAATTCCAGATGGCGACCACCGCCATCACCAGACCAACCGCCACCAAGGCCATGAAGCCGGCATAGAGACGGCCCCTGATCCGCAAACGAAAACTCGGCATTCCCACTATCCACCCAGATGCATGTGAATTCGGGCGGACGCACAACTCCGGCGATCGTCACGGCCACCCCGGCAGCCGCGCGTCACCTCTTCGGCGACTCACGCTGCACCGCGACACAATGGGGGACACTTGTTAATTGAACCTTCTGATTTTTCACGCATGTCCGCATAGGCTCGCGCAAAATCTGCTGATTTTGTCGGCAGCTGCGCAAGGTTTTGGCGCGAGGCCCGCAGACGCATGCAGAGTGCTGCAGGCGTTGCCGGGATGAATGTTCATTGGGCGCTGGCCTGCGTCAATTTGCCAAGCGCGTGCTCGACCACTTCCAGCGTGTAAGGCTTCTGGATCACCGGCGCCGAGGCAAGGTCCACCGGGATCGGCGCGCGCTCGCCATAGCCGGTCGCGAAGATGAAGGGCACGCCGATCTCCTTCAGCTTTTGCGCCACCCTGATGCTGTTCTCGTTGCCGAGGTTGAGATCGAGCAGCGCGAAGCTCGGACGGGTGCGCTCGATCGCGCGCAGCGCCTGGTCGACGGACGCGGCGGTGTCGACATGGCGGGCGCCGAGATCGAGCAGGATGACCTCCGCGGCCATCGCGATGATCAGATTGTCCTCGACAATCAGCGCCGTGTCGGAAATCCGCGGACGGGTGGATTGCTGTTCCTCAACGCGCATAGCGGCTCCTGCGATCGATGGCACCAGATCGACGAAATTGGGGGGAATGACGAATTTTGCCTGGACCCCGAGCAAGTCGAAGCGGATCTCGGCCTCGCCCTTGAGGTCGAACGGCACCGAGCGCTCGATGATGGTGGTGCCGAAGCCGCGGCGCGACGGCGGCTGCACCGGCGGACCGCCGCTCTCCTTCCACTCGATCTCAAGGCTCGCATTCGGGTCGACGCGCCACACCACCTCGACCTGACCGGTGGAATCGGCCAGCGCGCCGTATTTGGCGGAATTGGTCATCATCTCGTGGACGACCAGGGCCAGCGTCGCGAACGCCTTGGGATCGAGCGCGACGTCCGGCCCGTCGATCTTCACGCGGTCCGCACGCGCGCCGAGATAGGCGCCGGCCTCGGATTCGAGCAGCGTGCGCAGCGCCACTGGCGCCCAGTTCAGATTGGTGATCTGGTCGTGCGCGCGCGCCAGTGCCTGGATGCGGCCGCCGAGCACGCCGGCGAACTCATCCACATTCTTGGCAGTGTCCTTGCTCTGCGCCACCAGCGCGCGCACCAGGCTGAGGATGTTGCGAACGCGATGATTGAGCTCCGCAATCATCAGCTCCTGCCGCTCCTGCGCACCGCGGCGCTCGCGCGCGGCGAGATCTGACAGTTGCAGGATCACCTCGAGCAGTGTGACGCGCAGGCTCTCGGCGATGCGGATATCGGCCGCCGACCACGGTTTCGACTGGCCCGCCACCGTCTCCTGCCACAGCTCAAAGCTCTTGCGCGGCGTCAGGCGCGGGCCGTTCGGGCCTTCCTCATAGACCTTGTCGGGGGCGCCGGCCCAATTGACCGACCGCAGAACCTCGCGCCGGAAGAAAATCAGGCAGTCGCGCGGGGTGCGCGAGATCGGGATGGCGAGAAAACCGGCGGCACGGTCCCGGAACGACTGCCCGGAGGCATAGACCTTGGCAATCTCGGCGCTGGCGAAAATCCGTCCCGGGGAGGTCCGGTTGATGAAGGTGACGAGTTCCTTCACCTCGTCTTCGGTCGGCGTCTCGCCGTCGAGCGTGATCTTGTTGTCGGACCAGACCGCCACGCCGTCACATTCAATCATCTTGCGATAGTCGCCGACGAAATCGACGATCGCGCGCCGGCTATGGTCATGACTCGCTGCGGTCTCGATCAGCCGCTCCTGAACCTTTTGGGCGCGGGCCTCGTAGACGACACCGCCCTCGCGCTCGCGTCCCTCCACGATCCAGGAGAACATCTGCCCGAACAACTCGGAGGCCGTGCGCTTCTCGAACGAAATGTAGCGCGGCGAATAGTGATGGCAGGCGAACAGGCCCCAAAGCTTGCCGTCGCGCAGGATCGACACCGACATCGAGGCGCCGACGCCCATGTTGCGCAGATATTCGATGTGGATCGGCGAAACCGAGCGCAGCACGCTCATGGAGAGATCGAGCAGCCCTACATTGTGCGTGGCGATGGACAGCAGCGCGGCCGGCTTCACATTGATGTCGGCAATGATGCGCAGCCAGTTGCGCTCATAGAGGATGCGCGCCTGTTTGGGGATGTCCGATGCCGGATAATGCAACCCGAGAAACCGTTCGAGCCCCGCCTCCGCGGCCTCCGCGATCACCTCGCCCGATCCGTCCGGATGAAACTGATAGACCATGACGCGGTCGAATCCGGTCAGCACCTTGAGCTGACGTGCCGCCTCGCGGGCAAGCTCAGTCATCCCGCGAGTCTTGCGGATCCGTTCCAGCATCAGGCGCACGAGCTCGCCGGAATTGACGTCGGGCTCGACGACGCTGGGCTCGGCCTCGACGACGAGATAGACGCCGGAGAAATGGATCGAAAGATCGTAGAGCGGCTTGCCGGATTGGAGCTCGACGCCGAACACGCGTTCGGTCGCATCGGGACCGCTGAGCTGGTCGACACGATTGCGGATCGTCTCGATCGCGGCTGGTGAAAAGAAGTCGGACACCGGTCGCTGCAAGATGTCGGTGATATCAGCCCCAAGAAAGCTGCCGGCATTGTCCGACGCCATGCAGATCGTGAAATCGGACAGCAGCGTGAGCAGGAAGCCGAACGGCTGCACGCTGCCGGGAATGTGGATCGGCTCGCGATCACAATTGGTGAGATTGACCGCCTCGTTCATGCGCGGTCCGCCGCTCGCTCGAACGCCGCGAAGGCGGCGCATGCCGCCTCGATTGCCTCGTCCTCGTCGCAGGCCTCTTCACTTTGAAGCTTCGACAGAAAACTCTGCCAAAGCCGCTTGCCGGCGCCATGGCTGAGATAGCCGGTCGCCTGACCAATGCGCGGGTCACTCGCGTCCGCAACCGTCTTCAGCAGGAATTTCGCGCCGAGACGAGAGCCTTCCAGCACATACATCGTGCCCAGCACGCCGCTGCGCGTCAGCGGCGGCACCGACACGGTGGACTGCGCATCGCCGCCAAGCCGATCGAGATCGGCGGCGATGGCTTCACTGCGCGCCCGCTCAAGCCAGTCCGGAAACATTTTGGTTACGCCGGCGTGCACGAGCGCGGCTTCGAGGGGCAAAAGAGCACCGGCGCTGGCTTGGAGGAAGCGGCGATAGCCGGAAAAGGCGGTGAGATCGAACGATGAAAGCTGCGCATCCAGCTCCCGATGGGCAGCCGCCGTCGCGTCTCTCAATCGTTCACGGAGTCCGGAAAAGCTGCGCCCCACCCGTGTCGAAACGTCCGAAGCCCCAGCCAGCATGAAATTCCCAAAGGCGCGCAATGCCGGGGGCGCGATTGCCCCGGAACTGTGCAAACGCCGTCGGGAACGCAGAGGTTCCCGACGGATACTCAAAAAAGTTCAAGGGGACGGTACCTCTGAAGCCCCTACTTCCGCCGGCGAGGCTTATGGAGTTCGTACTCAATCTCTGCCCGAGACATCCCACAGTCCTGCAGCTCCCGTTCGGTCATGGCGGCGAGGTGATACCGGGCTGCGGAACGCTTGCGCCTGAGATGGACCATGTCCATCAGCGCCCGCCAGAACCGCACCACCGCCAATGGTGATGAACGGCACCGGCCTGCGGACGCAACGCGGCTCAATTCGCTCAGCTCGCGGCCCTCACTGGCGTTTGTAGAAACGGGCCGAGCGCCTTCTCGGTCAGGATCGAGTCGCAGTACTCCCGGATCTCCTTGATCTTGCCGTCCTCGAGACGAAACACCAGGCAATAGTCGTTGTCGTAGCGGACACCTTCGGGCGTGACGTTGTCGCCCTTGGCTTCCACGACGACAACGTCGCCATCGGCGATGAAGCGGTGGGCCACGGTGCGCGTCCGGTCGCGCAGGCGGGTGCGGACATAGCCGTGCAGATCGTTGAGGATCGCTTCCTTGCCGGTGAAGGTGCGCGACCAGGAATACTGGCCGGTCACGACCCATCTGGCATCGTCGGCAAGGCTTGCGGTGAACAGGGCGCGGTCGCGCACGGCCGGATCGGGATTGGCCGCGGCGGCAAAAATGTCCTGCATCAGTTTCTTGTTGGCGCTCGCACTCATGGCGGCATCTCCTTGTGGTGGCAACACAGAGATGATCACTGCTCGATGAGAATTCTTCAAATCGATAGAGGATATGATATCTATTCGCCTCATGAATTTGAATTCGCTTGACCTCAATCTCCTGACCGCGCTCGACGCGCTGCTGCGCGAGGCCAATGTCAGCCGCGCCGCCATGCGCATCGGCCTGTCGCAGCCGGCCACCAGCCACGCGCTGCAACGCCTGCGTGACATCTTCGGCGATCCGCTGCTGGTGCGCACTGGCGCGCGGATGGAGCTGACGCCGCGGGCCCAGGCGTTGCGCGCGCCGCTGGCACAGGCGCTCGACCAGGTGCGCGGGCTGTTCGTGCCGGATGATTTCGACTCCGCGCGCAGCGAGCGCGCATTCCGCCTGATGATGCCGGATCTCGCTGTCGAGCTGCTGATGCCGCCCTTCATGGAAAAGGTGACGCGCCTTGCGCCCAATGTCCGCATCGACGTCGTGCCGTGGCGGGGGCCTGCGATCTTCCACGCTGAGTTCGCCCGCACCATCGACCTCGTGATCTCGATCGGCAACGCCTTCAAGGGCTTTCACCGCCAGCTGCTCTACACCGACAGCGATGCGCTGGCGGTGCGGCGCGGACATCCGGTCGGAGCGAAGCTGAAGCAGCGCCAGACGTTCCTCGCCGCACGCCATGTCGGCGTGATCATCCGCGGCAACAGCGAGGATCTGATCGACACCTGGCTGCGAACCAAGGGCATCGAGCGGAATATTTCGCTGGTGGTGTCAGGCTATCTCGAAGCGCTGCACGTCGCCGCCCGCACCGACCTCGTCGCCTTCGTGCCGCGCCGGCTGATCGCCGCGCTGTCGAAGCAGTTCGGCCTCGTCGCGGTGACGCCGCCGCTCGACCCCGGGATCGACGAGCAATTCATGTTCCATCCGACGCGGGCGCAGATGGATCCGGGCTCGATCTGGCTGCGGCGGCTGATGCTGGAGACGGGACGGGAGTTGGAGAAGCGGAAGGCCTCGTAAGCCTGTAGGGTGGGCAAAGCGAAGCGTGCCCACCACTTCTATTGCAATCTCGGAAAGATGGTGGGCACGGCGCTTTGCGCCTTTGCCCACCCTACAAGAGCCTCACGCCTTCTGCGCGTCCATCACCTTGCGCACCGCGGGTCGATCCGACATGCGCTTGAAATGGTCGGCGATCTTCGGTGTGGCGTTGATGTCGACGCTGTCGCCTTCGAGCCAGTGCGAGAGCGTATGGAGATAGGGATCGCAGATCGTGAACTGATCGCCCATCACCCACGGCCCCTTGAACATCTTCTGCTCGATCAGCGCGAAGCAGGCGCCCATGGTCTTCGGGATCATCGCCTTCATGTCGGCGAACGAACTCTCCTGCGTCGCCCAGCGCGCACCGCGCATCTTGTGCGCATGGTTGATGTGCACGGTCGAGCAGAGATAGGAGTTGAACGACTGCACCTGGGCGAAGTCGAAGGGATCGTCGAGCGGCGCGAGCTTCGCCTTGGGAAAGGTCTGCGCGATGTAGGCCAGCATCGCCGGCGTCTCGGTGAGGACGCCACGATCGGTCACCAGGGCGGGCACGCGGCCCTTCGGGTTGATGGCGAGATAATCCGGGCTGGTCTGCTGGTTGGTCTTGAAGCTCAGCCGTTCAGCCGTGTAGTCGGCGCCGGCCTCCTCCAGGGTCATGTAGGTGGCGAGCGCGCATGTGCCGGTGGCGTAGTAGAGCTTGAGCATGTCTGACCTCATGGGAAAGCGGGAAAATAACGGCTGTCGCCCCCAAGGTCCATAGCACATCGTTCTCTTCGCAGTTGCCCACATCCGCCCGCCTGTGCCAAGACGCCCGCAATTGGAGGGGTTTTGTCATGACCGTACTCATCGCCGGCGGCGGCATCGGCGGGCTGACGCTTGCGCTCAGCCTGCACGGAATCGGCATTCCCGTAAAAGTGTTCGAGAGCGTCGCGGAGTTGAAGCCGCTGGGCGTCGGCATCAACGTGCTGCCGCATGCGGTGCGCGAGCTGATCGAGCTCGGGCTGATGGACAGACTGGACGCCAGCGGCGTGCGGACCCGCGAGCTTGCCTATTTCTCCAAGCACGGCAAGCCGATCTGGAGCGAGTCGCGCGGGCTGGAAGCCGGCTACAAATGGCCGCAATTCTCGATCCATCGCGGCACGCTGCAGCAGCTCCTGCTCGACACCGCAATCGAGCGTCTCGGCCGCGAGAATATCCTGACCAGCCATCACCTGACCGGCTGGACCGAGACGGCAAACGGCGTGCGCGCCGATTTCATCGATCGGGCGACCGGCAAGGCGGCGGGGACCTACGAAGGCGCCATCATGATCGCCGCCGACGGCATCCATTCCGCCGCGCGGGAAAAGCTCTATCCGGACGAAGGTCCGCCGATCTGGAACGGCCGCATCCTCTGGCGCGGCGTGACGCCTTCCAAGGCGTTCCTCACCGGTCGCACCATGATCATGGCCGGGCACGAGATCCTGAAATTCGTCTGCTATCCGATCTCGAAGGAGCCGGATGCGTCAGGTAATCACCTCATCAACTGGGTCGCCGAACGTCACATGCCGCCGACCTATCAATGGCGGCGCGAGGACTATAACCGCACCGCGCGGCTGGAAGAGTTCTTGCCCTGGTTCGAGAGCTGGCAGTTCGACTGGCTCGACGTGCCCGGTCTGATCAAGAACTGCCCGCATGCCTATGAATATCCGCTGGTGGACCGCGATCCGGTGTCGCAATGGACCTTTGGCAAAGTCTCGCTGATGGGCGACGCCGCACATCCGATGTATCCGATCGGCTCGAACGGCGCCTCGCAGGCGATCCTCGATGCCCGTACCATCACCCGCGAGATCCTGGCGCACGGCCCGACACAAGCCGCGCTGCTCGCCTACGAGGCCGAGCGCCGGCCCGCGACCACCGACCTCGTCCTGCTCAACCGCAAGAACGGCCCCGAGCAGGTGATGCAGCTCGTCGAAGAACGCGCGCCGAACGGCTTTGAGGTCGTCACCGACGTGCTCTCGCAGAAG
>Ga0307510_10006633_pt1 | contig 13810 bp, 17 predicted proteins | sample 12_EM_MG_FD_207224 | JGI IMG/M metagenome (GOLD analysis project Ga0307510, IMG submission 207224) | Populus trichocarpa ectomycorrhiza microbial communities from riparian zone in the Pacific Northwest, United States - 12_EM | ecosystem: Host-associated > Plants > Roots > Unclassified | place... | reverse complement strand
AACGTGATGATCTGCAGCACGGCGCTGGAGGCTTCCTCGACCAGGATGCCCTGCTGGATCACCGCGCGCGGCAGGCGCGCCTCGACGCGCTTGAGCCGGTTCTGCACTTCCACCGAGGCCGCGCCGGTTTCGGTGCCCGGCACGAAATTGGCGGTGATTTCGACCTGCCCCAGCGAGTCGCTGGTGGATTCGAAATTCAGGATGCCAGAGGCACCGTTGAGCTCCTCCTCGATCAGCCGCGTCACGCTGTTGTAGAGGTTTTCCGGCGAAGCGCCGGGATAGCTGGTGCTGATCGAGATCGACGGTGGCGCGATGATCGGATACTGCGCCACCGCGAGCAGCGGGATCGAGATCGCGCCGACCAGGCAGATGAAAAGCGCGACCACCCAGGCGAAGATCGGCCTTTCGATGAAGAAGCTGGGCATGGGTCGTTACCGGTGCGCTTGCGTGGTCTGCGTCGAGCCCGTCACCGCGTCGGCCGATGCATCGGCTTCGGTCCAGGACTGCGATCGGACCTTGTCGCCGGCGGCGAATTTCTGGAAACCTTCGACGACCACCTTGTCGCCGGCCTGCAATCCCTCGGTCACGAACCATTGGCCGTCCTGGATCGATCCGGTGCGCACGGGCTGCACCGCGACGCGGTTGTCGTCCTTGACCACGAACACTTCGCTGCCGCCGCCGCCGTTGCGCTGGATCGCCTGCTGCGGCACCGCGATGGCGTCGGCGTCGACGCCCTGCTCGATCAGCACGCGAACATACATGCCCGGCAACAATTCGCGCTTCGGATTTGGAAACTCGCCGCGCAGCGTCACCTGCCCGGTATAGGCATCGACCTTGGCTTCCGAAAACAGCAGTTTGCCGGCGGTGGCGTAGGTCGCGCCATCATCGAGAACCAGACGGACCCTGGCCGCGCCCGGCGCGATGCGGTCGAGTTCGCCGCTCTCGAGCGCCCGTCTCAGGCGATTGAGTTCGGTCACTGATTGGGTGAAGTCGGCATAGATCGGATCGAGCTGCTGAATGGTCGCAAGATTGGTCTCGTTCTGCACGACAAGCGCGCCTTCCGAGACCAGCGCGGCGCCGACCACCCCGTCGATTGGAGCGTGAACGGTTGCGTAATTGAGACTGAGCTGCGCGCGCGCGACATCGGCCTTGCGCCCCTCGACTTCGGCTTCCGCCTGGCGCATGGCCGCGATCGCCTTTTCGTTCTCGGCCTCGGAAGTCGCGCGCTGACTGGTCAGCGTCGCAACGCGCCGCGCCTGCAGCGACGTCTGTTCGAACGCCGCCTTCGCCTTTGCCAGCGCTGCTTCGCTGGATTGTACTTCGACCTCGAACGGCCGGGGATCGATCCGGTAAAGCGGATCGCCGGCCTTGACCTCACTGCCCTGGCCGAACAGCCGTTCCATGACGATGCCGGACACGCGCGGGCGAACATCCGAAACCCTGGTCGGCGCGATGCGTCCCGGCAGTTCGCGCACCAGCGCGCGCGCCTGCGGCTTGACGGTGACGGTGCTGACAACCGGCTCGGAAGTTTGTGCCGCCGCGACGGCGGTATTGGGCTCCTCGCATCCGGCAAGCAGCGGCGCGACGGCAGCCAACATCAACACGACGCAAGCCGACCGTTTGGGAAATCCTGACATGGAAGCTGTGGCCCCTGAAATTCGAGTTGAAGCGCGCAGCAAAAACCTGCGCGCGCGATGTCGCGATAACACCGCGTTGGTGATGGAGATGAGGATAGGCCGACCTTGCTGCGACGCAATACGCTTTGTGGCGGCTCAATGTCACACGGCTCTATCGCGCTGAATTAGCGAGAGCTTTTATCGACTCACTGGATTGTGAGCCGCTTAATCGCGATGCACGGGAACAAACGCCGAAGCAGGAGAAACTTTGCGACCACGAGATCGCAAAGCAGTCGCACGAATCAATCGGTACATGAGTGCGCCCGGCGGTACCGGCGCGGCGTCATGGAGCCTTCATCCTGAATTGGCTGACGCCCCATTCGGTACCGTCGGCGTAGCCGAACAGCCCCGCGGTAGCCAGGAAGAACCAGCGCCAGCGTCGCATCCACACAGCGGTGTCGCTGCCATACACCTCGCGAAGGATGCCCTCGATCTCGTCGCGATGAGCATCGAAATTGCCGAGCCAGTCGAACGCGGTACGCTGGTAATGTGCACCACTCCAGCGCCATTCCTTCTCGACCTCGAACAGATCGGAATATTGGCGAATCAGATGATGGCTTGGCATCAGCCCGCCGGTGAAAAAATGCTGCGCGATCCAATCTTCGCCATCGGCGCGATCGAACAGATAGGCGCCGGCGCGGTGGGTGAAGATATGCATGAAGAAGCGGCCGTCAGGCTTGAGCCATGATTTCACCCGCACCATCAATTCGCGCCAGTTCAACATGTGCTCGAACATCTCGACCGACACGATGCGGTCGAAGCGCCGCTCGGGATCGAACACGTTCATGTCCGCGGTGACGACGCGAAGGTTCTTCAATCCGCGGGATGCCGCCTCGGCTTCGATATATTCGCGCTGCGAGCGCGAATTCGACACCGCCACGACCTCACTGTTGGGAAATTGCCGCGCCATCCACAGCGACAGCGAACCCCAGCCGCAGCCGAGCTCCAGGATCGATTGGCCATCGGCGAGATCGGCGTGTTCGACAGTCTGGCGCAACGACTCTTCCTCGGCCTCCTGCAGCGTCGACTCCGGCTCCTTGTAGAAGCACGAGGAATATTTCCTGTTGGGGCCGAGCACGCGGGCGAAAAACGCCGCCGGCACTTCGTAATGCTGTGCATTGGCTTCGTCGGTATATTCGGCGATGGCGCGGGAGACCATTTCGTCGGCAAAGACAGCATCGCTTTCGGCGTTGCCACTGGCGAGCCTCGCCGCCGTGCGCGAGCACAACCGCTGGACCGCGGCGCGAACGACGATATCCGGCAGCGGCACCCGTTCGGCGGTGCCGATGATGGTGGAGACAAAGCTCATGTGACCACTCCCTTTTGTGGTGGCAACGGAAAGAAGGCGCTGGTGCGCGACTGATAGTCGCGATAGCGCTCGCCGCGCGAGCGCAGCATCTGTTCTTCGAGCGGTGGGATGCCGGTGACGTGGACCAGGATCCAGTACATGAAGACCGGCGCCAGCAAGGTCGCCCATCCCCAGGGATAATCGGCGGAGAGCCCGATGACGGGATAGGCCAGCCAGCCGAGCCATTCGAAGAAATAGTTCGGATGACGCGACCAGCGCCACAACCCGACGTCGCAGACCCGTCCCTTATTGGCAGGATCGTTGCGGAAGCGCTTAAGTTGCGCGTCAGCCAGGGCCTCGCCCGCGATGCCGGTGAACAGGACCAAGGCGCCGAGAATGTCCTGAAGCCGCAGACCCGCTTGCGGAAACCGCGCCGCGACGAAAATCGCGAAAACCAGTGGAATTGATCCAAAACCCTGATTTTGCAGGAACATGAACATCTTGCGCGGCGAATCGACGCCCCACTCCCTGGCAAAGGCGGCATAGCGCGGATCATCCGCTATACCGGCGGTGCGGACCGCGATATGCAGGCCGAGCCGCAATGACCAGATCACCACCAGCGCCGCAACCAGCCATTGACGGGTGTGGGGCGCGACGCCGTCAATCGGCCACAGCGCGCTGCCACCACCGACCAGCCCAAGCGAGAACGTCCAGATGGTATCGACCCAGCCGGAATTGCCGGTGCGCTGCTGCACCATCCACGCGATGGCCATCAATACCGAGAGCGATAGTGCAATCACAACCAGCGCTTCGATATAAAAAAGCGTCATGCAAAATCCCTGATATCCGCGCTAGACAGCCACCATTCTTGAAGTACGCTCCAGTCCAAGCCTCGGTTTCAGCCAAAGGTTCCACCCGTGAGCTGAAATCCGGGCCGACGAGCTTCTTTCTCACCCCCGCTGTGCCATATTGATGCCCAAAACCGCTTCCTCGCAACGGATGACACCGGCAATGCCGTCAAGCCCCTCCTCCAGCTCCAAGATGGAGATCGAGTTCAACAAGCTGTCCTCGCCGCGGATCTTCCTGGTGCGGATGCTGGTGTTTCTGGTGCTGTGCGCGCTGCTGATGGTCGTGCTCTACAAGCAGATCGTCACCGCGTTCTTCGCCAATCCCGGCCTCAACGCGCTGATCGGCGCGGTGCTGCTGATCGGCACCATCCTGTCGTTTCGACAGGTGATCCGGCTCTATCCGGAGGTCGCCTGGGTCAACAATTTCCGCATCTCCGATCCCGGCCTCGCGATCGAGCGGCACCCGGTGCTGCTGGCGCCGATGGCCGCGATCCTCGGCGGCGAGCGCACCGGCCGCATGACGATCACGCAGCAGACCATGCGGCATCTGCTGGATTCCATCGCCACACGACTCGATGAGGCGCGTGACATTTCCCGCTACATGACCGGCCTCCTGGTATTCCTCGGCCTGCTCGGCACGTTCTGGGGCCTGATCGAAACCGTGGGCTCGGTCGGTAAGGTCATCGATGGCCTCAAGGTCGGCGGCGATGCCGGGGCGCTGTTCGACACCCTCAAGGAGGGTCTGGCCGCGCCGCTCGGCGGCATGGGCATTTCGTTCTCGTCGTCGCTGTTCGGCCTCGCCGGTTCGCTGATTTTAGGCTTTCTCGATCTGCAATCGAGCCAGGCGCAGAACCGTTTCTATACCGACCTCGAAGACTGGCTCGCCTCCACGGTCCGCGAATATTCCCGCGACGGCGCCGGCGCCTCCGGCGGCGACCTGCAGCATGCCATCGACCGGTTGCGGACAACGCTGGAGGAAGGCGGCGGCAACCGCGGCACGACGGCTGCGATGGCCAATCTCGCGGAGGCCATCCAGGGCCTGGTCGCGCATATGCGCAACGAACAGCAGATGATCCGCGAATGGGCCGACGGCCAGGGCGAACAAAGCCGCGAGATCAAGAAGCTTTTGGAACGCATCGCGCGCCAGCCAGAGAAGAGTTAGGCTTGACGTTGATTTCAACAGCCAACCGCGGACGCCACTTCACCTCTCCCATCGGGAGAGGGAGCACATCGCGCACGTTCACGCATTTTCGTTCACATCGATCACGAACCTAACGGAGAGCCCAATGGCCCTCGCCCGTGCCCGCCGCAACGATACCGGATTCAACTACTGGCCGGGATTCGTCGACGCGTTGTCGACGCTGGTGCTCTCGATCGTGTTCCTGTTGTCGGTGTTCCTGGTGGTGCAGTTCTTCCTGTCGCAGGAGGTCACCGGCAAGGACAAGGCGCTGGAGCAGCTCAACGCCAAGATCGCGCAGCTCAACGAACTGTTGTCGCTGGAAAAACTCGGCAAGATCAATCTCGACGAGCAGGTTTCGCAGCTGCGGGCGGGGCTCGCGACGGCGCAAGGCGAGCGCGATCGCGTCAAGGGTCTTTATGACGGCCTTGCCGGCGCCGGCAGTGACGCCGCTGGCCGCGCCGGCGAACTCAACAAGGCGCTGGATTCCGAAAAGCAGATCTCGGCGCGAGCGCTGGCACAGATCGAGGTGTTGACGCAGCAGATCAGCGCGTTGCGCCGCCAGTTGGCAGCCCTCGAGGAGGCGCTCGATCTGTCGGAGAAACGCGACAAGGAATCGCAGGGACGGATCGCCGATCTTGGTCAGCGGCTGAACGTCGCCCTGGCGCAGCGGGTGCAGGAATTGTCCCGCTACCGCTCGGAATTCTTCGGGCGTCTGCGCGCCATTCTCGGCAACCGGCCCGACATCCGCATCGTCGGCGACCGCTTCGTATTCCAGTCCGAAGTCTTCTTCGATACAGGACAGGCGCTATTGCTGCCCGAAGGCCGCGCCGAACTCGACAAGCTGGCTACGGCGCTGATCGATCTCGACAAGCAGATACCGGCCGAAATCGCCTGGGTGCTGCGGGTCGATGGCCACACCGACGTCAGGCCAATTCTCAATAGCCCGCAATTCAAGTCAAACTGGGAACTGTCGTCGGCGCGCGCCATCTCGGTGGTGCAATATCTGATCTCGCTCGGTGTGCCGGCGCAGCGGCTGGTCGCAGCCGGCTTCGCCGAATTCCAGCCGCTCGACGCCGCCGCCAACGAAGAAGCCTACAAGCGCAACCGCCGCATCGAGCTGAAACTGACGGAACGCTGAGTGACTTCGTCATTCACGCTCCGCCCCTATCGCGCAGAGGACGAAGACGCCGCGATCGCGTTGTGGCAACAGACTTGGCAGAAGGCCTATCCGGACATCGATTTCGCCGCGCGCGTGGCCTGGTGGCGCGAGCGCTGGCGAAATGAGCTGATCCCTAAAGCGGCCATCGTCGTGGCCGAGCAGGCCGGAACACTGGCAGGGTTCGTCACCATCGATGGATCGGGCTATCTCGATCAACTGGTGGTCGCCACCGACCACTGGGGTTCGGAACTTGCCGACGCCCTGGTCGACGAGGCAAAGCGCCGGTCGCCCGATGGCATCACGCTGTTGGTCAATACCGACAATGCCCGCGCGATCCGCTTCTACCGGCGCAACGGATTCGTGCACGCCGGCGAGGACGTCAATCCGGCATCGGGACGGCCGGTGCTGCGGATGATGTGGAAGCCGTAGCCGAGACAAGCGCACCGCGAGAACGGAGACGATGAATGACACGATCCGAGCTTGCGATCGGCCTGGTGACGTTCGCTGTGGTGATCGCGGCGGGAACGCTCTCGGAGAGATTTGTCGATCGGCACTTCGCGCTGGCCGGTGCAGACAGCGGCCTCGCATCGACCGACGGCGCGGAGACGCCCGGAGCGCCCGCACTTCCGGGCGCCTGCGTCGATGATGAAGGTTCGTGGAAAAACTGGCCCTGGCCAAACGTGCCGGCACTTTCACCGAAATGCCGGCAGGATCGCTAACGGCCGCCATGCGATTTTTGCGCGAAACGGCTCACATCTACACGCGACGGAAGAGCACCCCGATCATCAGTACCACATATCCGATGGCCAGAACGTCAAACACCCGCGTGGTATTGATGATCGGTACCGAAACATGTGTGTAGTGCACCAGCATGGCGAGTATCGCCAACACCACCGATATCCAGAATATCAGCAGGGATGGGGGCGTGAGTGCAAAACCACCGCGACGATAAGGCATAATAATCTCCTGTTTCCTTGAAGCCCGGCAAATTAAAGGGTTGCAGCAGCCAACAACTGCCAAGGGGAGCAAGAGTTTCAATCGCGGAACAACATTCTCGATCGCAACCTGACTATAATTGAGTCACGATCTCCATCTCCTTGTTTGAGCATGATCTTTTCAAACGCCGGTTGCGGCGCCCGAATCGAATCCTAGGCGCTCTCCGGATCAGGCCACGGTAGTTGCGGAAGAGAGCTACACGCCTTCGAATTGCAGGCGCGCCAGCCTCGCATAGAGACCGCCTGCGGCAACCAGCGAGGCGTGGGTACCTTGCTCGACGATGCGGCCCCGATCCATCACCATGATCCGGTCGCAGGACAAGACGGTGGCCAGGCGATGGGCGATCACCAGCGTGGTGCGGTGACGCATCAATTCCTCTAGAGCAGTCTGCACCAGCGTCTCGCTCTCCGCATCCAGCGCCGAGGTGGCTTCATCGAGCAGCAACAGCGGCGCATCGCGCAGGATGGCCCGCGCGATTGCGATGCGCTGGCGCTGGCCGCCCGACAGCGTCACGCCACGCTCGCCGAGCTGGGCTTCGAATCCTCCGGGCAGGCGCCGGATGAACTCGGTGGCGTGCGCGAGATCCGCCGCCCGCTCGACTTCGGCGTCATCGGCGTCGGGCCGGCCGAACCGGATGTTTTCCCGCGCGGTCGCGGCAAACACCACGGAATCCTGCGGCACCAGCGCGATCCGTGAGCGCACCTCGCGCGGATCGGCATCCCGGATCGGCACGCCGTCGAACGAAATCGCGCCGGTCGCGGGATCGTAGAACCGCAGCAGCAGGTGAAACAGCGTGCTCTTGCCGGCGCCTGACGGGCCGACGATCGCAACCTTCTCACCGGCGCGCACATTGAGCGAAACGCCATCGACCGCCAGCGCATCCGGCCGCGTCGGATAGGCGAAGCTGACATTGTCGATGCCGACATCGCCACGCGCCGGTGCCGGCATCGCGCGCGGCGAGGCTGGTGCGGCGATCGCCGACTTGACGCGAAGGATTTCGAACAATCGCTCCGCGGCGCCCGAGGCGGCCGAAACCTCGCCCCAGACCTCGCTGAGCTGGCCGAGCCCTGCGGCGGCGAACGCCGCATACAACACGAACTGGCCGAGCCGGCCCGGGCTGATCGATCCGGTCAGCACGTCGTGCGATCCGACCCAGAGGATCACCACGACACTGGTGAAGACGATGAAGATAATGACCGCGGTAAGCACGGCGCGGGCGCGGGTCGAACTGCGTGCCGCCTGATAGGCCTGTTCGACGTCGCCGCCGAAGCGCGCATCGGCCATCCGCTCGCTGGTATAGGCCTGTACGGTCCTGATGGCGCCGACCAGCTCGGAGGCATAGGCCGTCGCTTCAGCCAGTGTATCCTGGGCGTTGCGCGACAGCCGCCGCACCCAGCGCCCGAACGCCACCAGCGGAATCACGATCACAGGTATTGCCAGCAGCACGAAGCCCGAAAGCCGGGGGCTCGTGATCACCATCATCACGGTTGCGCCGATGAACAGCATGAGGTTGCGCAGCGCGATCGATACCGAGGCGCCGACCGCGGATTTGATCTGGGTGGTGTCGGCGGTAAGGCGCGAGATCAGCTCACCCGAGCGCGCCGAGTCGAAGAACACCGGCGACAGCGACATCAAATGCGCGAAGACGTCGCGCCGCAGATCCGCGACGATGCGCTCGCCGATCGTCATCACGAGATAGAACCGCGACGCGCTGGCGCCGGCGAGCACCACGACCACCGCGATCATCACGCTGAAGTAGCTGTTGATCATGGCGATGCCTTCGGGGCTGAAGCCGAAGTCGATCACCCGGCGCACCGCGACCGGCACGACCAGCGTCGTGACCGCCGCGATCGTCAGGGAGATGAAGGCGAGAACGGCGCGGCCGCGGTAACGCGCCACATAGGGTGCCAGCGCCAGCAGCGGACGCAGCCGCTCGCGGCTTTCGGCCGGTAACTGCGTCAGCTCCGCCTCGACGGACGAAACCTCTGCCGACGCGGATTCGCGCCGCGGCGGCGTTTCGCCCCGCCGGTCTTCAAGCCGTTCCACTGCGCTCATGAGATCTGGACCAATCGCCTTTGCCAACCCCAGATAGGCCCCCGCGCCGCCTGAGGCAAATCCCGGAGGAGCGCATCCGGGGAGATGCTTTAAGAGCACTAGTTGGCTTGTTTTGGGCGGCTCGCTGCGTTATAGAGCGCCTCAATCCTGCCCTCACAGTCATCTCGGAAACAAGCGCCGACGCGCCGAAGGATCTGCCATGAAAGCCGAAATTCATCCGGAATATCATATGATTACGGTCGTGATGACCGATGGCACGGAATACCAGACGCGCTCGACCTGGGGCAAGGCGGGGGACAAGCTGAACCTCGATATCGACTCCAAGTCTCACCCGGCCTGGATCGGCGGCGCCCAGCAGCTGCTCGATCGCGGCGGCCGCGTGTCGCGGTTCCAGAAGAAGTTTTCGGGCTTCCTTAAAAAGGAATAAGTCCGCTCAGGCTTCTTGCTTGAGACAGACAGCAAAACGCCCCGGCTCGCGCCGGGGCGTTTTTGTCGGGTAATCGGGTGCGGAGGCTATCGCTCGAACGCCGCTTTAAGGCGATTGAGCTGCGGCACCAGCGGATTGCCGATCGAGACGCGCTCCGTCGCCGGCGTGTGGATGGTGATATCGAGGCGGCGGACCTTTGCCTGCAGGATCATCGAGCGGGCGATCAGCACCTGCAGCTGCTCGGGCAGCTTTTCCAGCATCTCGTCGGCGCCGGGATCGGCAGCGCTGAGCTTGACCTTGGTCTTCTCGCGATTGGCCTGGGTCAGCGTCATCTCGCCTTCCTTCACCGCGCGATGCAGCAGCAGCCATGACGCGAGTTGCATCAGGCGCGTGGTCAGCCGCATGCTTTCGGTGGCGTAGGTGAGGCTGACGGAGCGGTCCAGAGCCTTGGCTTCGCCACGACCGGGGCCGTCGAGGTAGGCCGCGGTCTCTTCGACCAGATCCATGCCGTCCCGGAACAGGCTGCCGAAGGCGGCGGAATTGGTCAGCCTCTCGCTGAACTGCACGAGGGCGGTATCGTCTTGCGAACGGTCCAACATGATTAACGCCTCACGCAACAGTTTACGTTTGTTCAATCCGCCGACCTTGGGACGCGTCGACTTATGATGAACAAATCATTGCGCGGCGGCAGGCTGCTGTCCAGCGACAAGCGTTATTATGGTTTCCAAGACAGTGCGGTGGCTGAATCGCTGATGCGCCAGGGCAACACAAAAGCGTCAATTCAAAAAAAGAGCCGCCGTTTCCGGCGGCTTTGAAGTTGATAACAGGGAGGCGTCAAACAGAGTGGACAGGAGCCACTCGGTGTCCAAACGAGGACAATCGAAGTCATAAACGAGAAAGCTTAATCAACCGTAAACAAGGGGTTTTCTTCAGGTTTCATTTGCCATGTCGGCCATTGGCCGATCCTGAACATGTTAGTCTTCGCGCCCCCCGAAAATCGGAATAAGCGTCCTGATCCGCCTTACGCGCCGCGTGGCCATGATGGATATGCCCACCTGCGTGCATTTGCTTCAGGCCTAAACCATCGGCCTCGACCGGGCTGCACCCGTCGGTCTTCCCATCGACGTCGTGGGTTTATTTTCCTGGTCATACAATCAGTGATTGCGATAGGAATCACTCTTGACGGGATCGTAAGTTTTAACTTACCGTTAGTCATGGCTTACGCAAACGCGCTCACGGTCCTCGCCGACCCTACACGCCGCAAGGTATTTGAGCGGCTGCGTACCGGACCGCGCCCGGTCAACGCCCTCGCCGCCGGCCTGCCGGTCTCCCGCCCGGCGGTCTCGCAGCACCTCAAGGTCTTGAAGGACGCGGGCCTCGTCGAGGAGCGCAGCGAAGGCGTGCGCCGGATCTATTCACTGCGCCGTGAGGGCCTGACGGAGCTACGTGACTGGCTCGATGGCTTCTGGGACGACGCATTGACGGCGTTCAAGGCGGAGGCAGAGAAAACCGCAGGAGTTGCTGAATGAATGCCCCTATCGACATCGCTCCAGTGCGCAAGTCCGTTCGCGTCAGCACGCCGATTGCGCATGCCTTCGACGTCTTCACCAGCGGCCTTTCGCGCTGGTGGCCGCTCGACCACGGCGTCGGCAAGAAACCGATCGAGAAGGTTCTGATGGAGCCGCGGCTGGGCGGCCGCTGGCTGGAGATCGCGCAAGACGGCACCGAGACCAGCGTGGCCACGATCATCCTGTGGGAGCCGCCGCATCGGCTGGTGCTGGTCTGGCAGATCAACGCCCAATGGAAGCCGGACATGACGATGAAATCGGAAGTCGATGTTCGCTTCACGGCCGACGGCCCGACCGCTACGCTGGTCGAAATCCTGCACCACAAATTCGAAACCATGGGCGCGGAAGCTGGCGCGTCGATGCGCAACGACGTCGACCGTGGCTGGCCCGGGCTGATCGAACGTTATGCGCTCGAGGCTGAACGCGATACCGTGTGAAACAAGCAACGCTCAATCTTAAGTGAGGAGCACGCCATGTCCGAATTCATCGTCCATTCCATTCCCGGCAGCCCGTTCGGCCGCGCGGTGCTGGCCACGCTGGAGGAGAAGGGCGCGTCCTATCGCCTTTCGCCCGTCGCGCCGGGCACGATGCGCGCACCGGATCATCTGGCGCGCCATCCCTTCGGACGGGTGCCGGTGCTGGAGCATGACGGCTTCGGCCTTTACGAAAGCCAGGCCATTCTGCGCTATCTCGACCGGATGCTGCCGACACCGGCCCTGACCCCCGTCGACTGCAAGGCCGCCGCGCGCATGGACCAGGCGATGAACGTCAACGACTGGTATCTGTTCCAGGGCGTCGGCAATGTCATCGGTTTTCAGCGACTGGTGCGACCACGGTTTCTGGGCCTGCCTCCCGATGAAACGGCGATCGAAGCCGCCATGCCGCAAGCGCGCGCGGTGTTCGCAGAACTGGTGCGGCTGCTGGGCGAGCAGCCCTACTTCGCAGGGAATGCTGTATCCCTCGCGGACCTCCTGATCGCACCGCAATTGTCGTTCCTCACCCTGACGCCGGAATGGTCCGTACTGGGCGCGCCGCAGGCCACGCTGGTGGCGTGGCTGACGCGAATGGAGGCCAGGCCGAGCTTTCAGGCCACCACCCTGGATCGCGTCGCCGAGATGGCGAAGGCGGCCTGATCGGGGCTCTTCACGGCGGGTGCACGGATCGACGGTGCACCTCGTCGCGCGTGTTGAACTCAGGACTTGAAAAAGCTGTCCGCGGCCTCTTTCGAGGCGCGTTTCTTCGCCATGGCAACTTGCAGCCGCTCGATTTCCGACGTCAGCAGCGCGATGCGCTCAGTCAGTTCCTCGACCGACAACAGCGACAAGTCCTGCCCGATCTCGTGGGTAACTTTTTTCCTTGGTTTGTCGTCATCCTCGATCGCCATGCGCTCTCCTTCCATGCTCAACAACCAGCGAAACGGTTGCCAGCCAGGGTACGGCTGGCTAATCAGGTGCCTCTTCAAGGTCCCGCATTTTGCAAGGAAAAACCATGGAAAAGCTGCCCGCGCAAATGACCGTAATCGACATCAGCAAGCCCGGCGGTCCGGAGGTGCTTTTGCCGGAGACCCGCGCGGTGCCGGTACCTGGGCCCAACGAAATCCTGGTCAAGGTCGCCGCGGCGGGCGTCAACCGTCCCGACGTCGCGCAGCGATCCGGCGCCTATCCGCCGCCGCCCGGCGCCAGCGACCTGCCCGGTCTTGAAATTGCGGGTGAAGTCGTGGCGATCGGCGCCGGTGCCACGAAACACAAACTCGGCGACAAGGTGATGTCGCTGGTAGCCGGTGGCGGCTACGCGCAATATTGCATCGCCCAGGATGCTCAGGCGATGGCGGTGCCGCCATCACTGTCGATGAACGAAGCCGGCGCGATCCCGGAAACGCTGATGACGGTCTGGCACAACACGTTCGAGCGCGGCGGGCTGAAAGCCGGTGAGACACTGCTGGTTCACGGTGGTTCGTCCGGCATCGGCACCATGGCGATCCAGCTCGCCACGGCCTTCGGCGCCAAGGTATTCGTCACCGTCGGATCGAAGGAAAAGGCCGACGCCTGCCTCAAGCTCGGCGCCGCCAGGGCGATCAACTACAAGACCGAAGATTTTGTCGCGGAAGTGAAGACGGCGACCGAGGGCGCCGGCGTCAATCTCATTCTCGACATGGTCGGCGGCGACTACATCGATCGTAATTACGATGCAGCGGCGGTCGACGGGCGCATCGTGCAGATCGCAACCTTGGGGGGACCGAAGGCCACCCTCAACATTGCCAAGGTGATGGTAAAAAGGCTGCACCACACCGGATCGACCTTGCGTCCCCGTACCAATGCGGACAAGGCGGCGATGGTCGCCGCGATCGAGGCCAAGGTGATGCCGCTGCTGCGCGAGGGAAAGATCAAGCCCGTTATGGACAGCACATTCCCGCTGGAAAAAGCCGCCGACGCGCACCGGCGCATGGAGACCAGCGAACATATTGGCAAAATTGTGTTGGTTATCTAGTGCTCGTGAACGTCGACCAGACGGAAACCCTTTGATGTCCCTCGCTTTCATGTCATTTATCTAACGACACCGGACGTGTTCGCTGTGTTCGGAGCCATCATACGCTTTCACGTGATATGCTTTCAC
>Ga0307510_10006632_pt1 | contig 13810 bp, 14 predicted proteins | sample 12_EM_MG_FD_207224 | JGI IMG/M metagenome (GOLD analysis project Ga0307510, IMG submission 207224) | Populus trichocarpa ectomycorrhiza microbial communities from riparian zone in the Pacific Northwest, United States - 12_EM | ecosystem: Host-associated > Plants > Roots > Unclassified | place... | reverse complement strand
TGTTCCGGAGATCCATTGAAAATTAGATATCGTAGGGCGGGCGGGGACGGGTGTGTTTGGGTTGTAAAGCGTGTCCCTTGGTGTATCCGCGCTGTGGTCATTGTCCCGTCAGCTTACAATTAACCAATCTGGGAACCACACAACTCACAAACTATCTCCCTTCCCCCACATATGCAGTAGTAAACACTCCGCCTCAGAAGTCCACCCAAAAATATATCCTGCTCCAGTAACAATTATTTCTGCCAGTCTGTCCTGCTCAAACCACTGTCCAATTTTAACCTCACTAATCTCCTTCAGCCCGGGGATTGAATAACTCTTCACAACGCCGTTGCTCATAACACAGCTAAGACAGACACCATGGGTCTCTAGTTCTACTACATTTGCGGACAGACAGTCAAAATCCTCCCAGCTCCTATGCGCGCCCTTTGCAGTTGGCGGTCGGAATATCCTCGATCCGGACTTTGTCACGCCTAGTAGAACTCCGGGCACTTTTATGCCGTCGCGGAGGTTTGCCACAGCTTGCTGTGTGGCATATGCGCGCTTGCCGGAGTCGGAGTTTAGTGGAATTATTTTTATAACTGGACCTTCCATGTAGGTTACGTTCACGAAATTGCAGACAAAGCTAGGACCTTGAGGGAGGAGGCTGAAGGTCGCAATTCTCCCGTGGCTGGTTCCAATGAACAATGCGATGCTTGAGAACTCTGTAATTCACCGTTAGTAGATGCTCTAGGGTATTCGTAATTGATTGCTTGCCGTCGCCCTCGAGTGTGAGAACTCCGAATTCCAAGCAAGTAGCCTTCTCTCCCTCCACCGGTTTGTCGTGGCTCTTTCTAAAACTAGACCTCTTGGCCTCCTTTGTCAAGGAAGTCAAACTCTGGTGAAATATGATGGCAGGCCCCTAAAAAGCAATTAGCATGAACAGAACTCGAAGAACCTCTCAAACATACCCTCAAATCAACAACTGATACATGACCAGTCTGATAAGCAATAGCAACAAATCCAACATCATTACAAGCAAGATGCAAAACACTCCCACAATGCTGCTCAAGAACACAAAGCGGCAAAAGACCCTCTTTAAGGGTAGGATTTGTCTTCGACTTTGCATCTCTAATTGCTCCAGTAGCACTGTCCAACTCGCTCCTGCTCATGGCTTGTAGAGCCTCATCCTCGCTAGTCCTTCCGTAGCCTTTATTCTTGCCCCACCTGAATAGCACGACTTCCCCAGTCTCCATGCCCACAGCTAACTCTCCTGTGGAACTTGCCATAGCAACGCGCTCAATCTTTAGATCGACGCCACGCTCTAGGACCTGCCCCAGGTCAACCTCCATTATTTTCTCGTTTTCGATTTCGTCCGCAAGTCCCAAGTCCCAAATCCTTACTGTCCCGTCCAAGTGAGCGGTCTGTAACACGGTTCGATTCTCGTATCGTCTCAGCGGTTTGACATGTCCCGCCCCGCCAACGATTACTTCCCCTGGCCTATCACGGTTTTCGGTCATGCCCAGCCACCGCTGGCGGTTTATAGGGGAGAGGTTTGCGGTTGTTACACGGGGGTGAACTAGTGACAAGGAAGGATGGAACACCAGCGCCGGGGAGATAGGGTGGCCATCCGGAAAGCTCAGCGTCGCTAGCTCCCCAGAAGCCAACAAAGCAATAACAGCAACGGGGTCATGGCTCCCAGCGTAATGTGGACTGGTTCGAGGAAGCAAACAGAAGTCGACAACATCAAGATCAGCTGGAGTCGGTAGAATACGTTGCCTTCTAGGTGACGCAAAGTGATCCGATACGAATTGGGCTGAAGAAGTGAGCATGTTCGGAGTGGGTCCGAGATCCAGAAGTGTGAGGCCCTTATTGGGCATTACAGACAGATTTCCACCTGCTACCAAGATGCTGGTGTCATCAGGATTATCCGTAGAGCACCAAGACACCTTAAACAGTGGCTGTCTGACAATTATAGTTCCCTCGGTTTCGCTAAGCATACTTGGTTTCGGACCGCACGGAATGTTGACGTCTGTATCCTGCAAAGTCCTAGCTTGTACGATCCTGCCATCCCGTGAATCCCAGATCACAAGACAAGAGTCTTCATGCGTGGTACAGATGAACGTCCCAGTAGGATGCCACAGAGCCTCACAGACCTTCGGCCTCCGCACAGAATTCAGCATACCCCGCCCCGGATCGGCTCCAGGCGCACCAGGCGGTAGCTCAAATTGAAGGTAAAGCGTTGGCACGTTTTGCTTCAAAGAGAAAACAACACACCCCTCTAGATAACCAATCAAGAGCGTTCCAAGATCCCGTGGATGCAGCGCAAGCGATACAATCGGCAACATCCTAGCCTTCGGTGACCGTTCCTTCCATAAATTCGGCACCAGGAATGGCGACTTGAGTTGCCGGTCAAGGTCGTACGCAACCACCTCTCCATTCTGCAAGCCCATGAACACCCAATCCAATGACGGATCTGTTAAAACGGCGCTCACGATTCCCGGGGGAGAGTATCTAGCAGGTTGGGCTTCGGGATCTGTCATATCGAACACCGAGAGCTCACCCTTGGTATCCACGATGACAATCCTACTATCGCAGAGCTTCAAGAACTTGACACTGGCCTTCCGTGTCAAAGTGAATGTAACCTGCACTCGCTTCTGGCCAAATACATAGACCTTCCCGGGAGTGGTTGCCGTTTCGTTCGTTCCGACAGCAAGAAGTGATTGGATTGGGTCGTAGGCGAGAATAGATATGGAGGATTCGATTCCGTATTTTTCAACCTTCCGGAGGACAATGTCAGTTTGGGGAGTTTGTTGGGAGTGAACTGGAGATACAAACCTCATCTAGAACGAATAAATCTGGAGCTGCGAGAGCCCCGGTAAAGTCGTGCTGGATCCCAGCCTGCTTTGACCGTAGGAAATCCATCACAGGGCTGGATTTTAGAAGAGTTGTGGCGGAGAGGAGGGATGATTTAGACGGAAGAAGCTCAAGAAAGCAAATGCTTGGGGATTATAGGAGGTTGTGGAATTGTGGGACCAACTTCAGATAATACTGTAACATTCTTGGCAGTGACGTCGCAACACTCCCAAAATATTCGCAAATCCTCTCTAACTGCTGTGCGATTACTGAATATTGCCTACTATTACCACCAGTACCTGCACGCAAACCACTCGAGTAAGTCATGGTGTAGCGGGCCTTAGATTTTGGCGCTTTGTCGTTGATTAGTGCCATAGCTTAATTTGCGCGGAAGTATACCGGCACTCGGTACAAAATTAAGCCTCCGCGCTTAAATTACTCTGCTAGTACTGTAATATCAAATGGGACGTGAACAGTAGGACCGTTAGCAGGTTACCCGTGATTTATGTTCGGGCTGTGCGGGTATAGTGAGTGGATAGTTTGCCACTGGATTTCCCTGGTTGGCTACGAAGCAATATCACCCAGTCTACGTGCCCCCTATTAGCTGAATAACTCACTCCTCATACGACAGCAATCTACATCACAGTTGGTCACTCGTTTGAAAATCTCGTAAAGCAAATCAACAGTCACGGGCACCTTTGAGTGGACAGTCTATCGCCACATAAAAGCTGCGGGAAAGAAAGGAATGTTACTCAAAGCGAGAAAACCCTCAAGGCTAATCGTGCAGATTATAATTCAAGCCTGCCATTAGGAAAAACATCTATGTATCATAGCCATCGTCGACAGTCCCGTACAAAAAACATTCCAACACCCGATTTTGAACAGAGAGACCCTGCTTATAATAGATTATCGACCCATAACCCATCATAACATTCCAGTCATACAAACAAAGCCTCTAGCGATAAAAAAAACTCTCCTTTTTGAGGTGCTTTATGTAGAACGGGCGGTTCGTTATTTGGGGACAACAGGCTGGGTAGTGGCTGGCTGGGCGGAGGAGCTGGCTTCACCGGACTTGCCTGCAGCAGAATCATCGGCCATGGCATCATCTTCTTCCGCCTCGCCCTCGCCCTCGCCCTCGCCCTCGCCCTCCTCTTCCTCTTCATCGTCTTCGCCACTACTCTCGGCTTCCAGATCTTCGGAGCCGTCATCAGAGTCTTCGTCGGCTTCCTTGCCAACAGCAGGGCCTGCGGTGTCATCCGCGCCGCCCATCTCGACGTCTTCATCGACAGGGGCGGGTCCAGCTTCTTCTTCACCCTCAAGCTCTTCCTCCTCTTCGGCTCCGTAGTGGTCGGCGTCATCCTCGGCATCATCGGCTTCAGGCTGGTCGGGGGGGAATTCGGAGGGAGCAGATTCCTCGGAGTCCCTTGAAAAACGTAAGAAAAGTAACATTGGAAGGATAGAAATTGTGTGCATACCACTTGATGGCAAATCTAGTAACACGGGGCTTCTCGGCAAGGACGTTCCTCACAATTCTATCGGTCTGAACTTGTTTAGGAGGCTCGTTGTTGAGTTCCTCAGAATCGTATTCGTTGCTCACGTAATAACCAACACGAACGAACTCACGACCGTCATAAGAGCAAGTAAGAAGGACAACGGTAACCCCCAAGATCTCAGAAGAAGGAAGTTTGGCAAGAGCAGGGGGTTCGGCCTCAAAAACGAACTTGTTCACACCGACGGGGATAGGACCAACAAGGAGGGAGTCAAGCTCCTGATCGTGCTCGGTACTGTTGAAAATCTTAGCAAATATGAAATTGGAGATGAAAAGCAATGGATTCTGATGGGATATAGCTTACGAGTTGGCAGAACCGACATAGGTAAGCTTCCACTCAAGATCTGTAGAAAAAATGGATGAGTAAGGATAGAAATTGCAAAAGGAAACAATGAACATCACCTTTAGTCAAAGGCTCGAGACATTCAAAGGTAATCTCAAATTGATATTTGTCGGCAAAGCGAGCGGGATTGTTGACGACATTAACGTTAAGAAGTGAAACAATAGACATTTTTTATATATTGACTGGTGGAGAATTTCAACCGATTGGGATGGGATGAAAGTGGAGAGAGGGGAGGAGTGGGATGGAGGTGGCAAGCAGAGGAGAGAGAAATGGAGGATAGAACGGAGGTGGAAAGAGGGGACAGAATAGATGGGATGGATGAAGAGGAAGGATGGAAGGGAGAGAGGTGACTGACTCGCACAGAAGGATGCGAATCAGGGCGAATGTTTTGCTCGACGCGTTATGAGAGGGACAAGGGGTATGCTGTCTCTAATCGCAGCGCAACGGAGCCATTGTGGGTGTTGGTTAGGAAAGGTCCACAGCCAATAGGAACGAATCTGAAAGGTTTCTCCAGCCGCAAAGTAAGCCACAAACCCTTCCTCCCCGCCAAAGATCTAATGTAGCCCTTTCTTCACTTTCTCAAGTTTTTACTTCTATTTCACTACCTCATTCGTCAATTCTACAAACAAACTGTTTATCATTGCTTATATGATACCCGGCCTCTGTGTACTAGTACTCGAGTATCATACAGGACCGCGGCCGGTATGATATTATGTGGTATGTATGACAGGCCTTTCTTGTTAGGCTTTTCTGCACCGCATGTACTCGAGTACTCGTAGGGTCCCTTGCCTATCAGTAGGCTAAGTGATTTCCGCCCTACTTGTCAGGGTCCTTTTCCCGTCACGTGAGCATACTCCACATTCAACGCCTATCATGAAATATTTAAATACAGAGCATAATAATAATATTATGGCGTTTTAATCATAAACTCATCAATAGGAAAATTTACCAAGTAGGCCCACTATCAGCCACTTTAACCATGAGGGGAAACCCTATTAGTGGGAGGGATACCAGTGGTTAACCCAGATGTCCTCGAAATGTCCCAATGCCTTATTTCCGGAATACTTGGTGGCTACAGATTAGTCTGGAGATTCTTCTAAGAAAGCCTCTGGAGTCCTGGGGGCACGCAACAGAGCTGTTATTATAAAGGTATCACTCTATCCTAAGGATAGAAGCCTTGTTTGCTGTGATGATGCTAGCCTTGATTATTGTACACTGCTGTAAACTATAACTAATTCTTGAATGATAATTCGAAACCCTCCTGCTCTTCCCTTGCAAATGCTATCGCCCAAGGCATAGTGAGAGAAGTATTAGGGTTAACGAATATCTAAGCGTGTCTTAAGTATGATACGAGTAAAGCTACGAATAGACATTACCCGAACAGAGTAGAGCCCGGGCCTTGATCTGCTGTCTAGGCCCAACTACCGTATCTACCCGTATACAAAACGCGCCAGAGGGGTCTCATGAACAAGGTCATCTCCGTTTCTTAACCCCATCTAGCGCCCTAGCAACCCCACCAATTTCCCAGACGTTGACAACCTCCTTAACCTCATTTTTGGCCTTAACCTTTTCCAACTTCCTACTTTCGTCCACCTTTCTCAAGTACCCATTAAAAACCACCACCTCTGCTATGCAGACTACAATGCTAGATGCAAACGCCAAGGCGAACCTCTGCGGGACCTCCCAGCCACTGGCAACCATCCATACGGCCACGGAGGTAGCTATCGTCGACAGCAGTACATTAGCGATTATAGATAGCTGCGATTTCAGGTCTTGAAACGTGTATTCGTCCTCTCCTTCGCAGATATCTTGAGGTTTGTTCGTTAGGGCGTTGTAAACCCGCTCTTCTTCCTGCCGGCGGAGGCGTGCCATTAGGTCTTTATATTCCTGAGTCTAGCGTTTGGTTAGCTTGTTAGGGGTGGGAGGAGGGTGATAGCGGAGGTAATACCGGTTCGGGCTTTGGCGGAGGTGGGGGGTAATAGAGGTTGCACCCTTGTAGAAGAGCGCTTAGGCGGTATCGGGATTTATCTTCGGAAGTGTTAAGGAGGGTTTGGGAGATGAGGAGGATTTGGCGGTGATCGAGATGTGTTGCAGGGACTGTGATGGCGGAGGATGGCTTCTCTTTGTTGTAGACTTCTATCGCAGCGGTGAGCTGCGGTGTAAGGGTTAGAAGGACCATGGTCACTCTCAGCTGTGAACTGTGCTTTGAAGTTGACGTGTTGGGGTCAGAGAAATTGTGGAGTGAAGGTTGCGCTTTTGAGTGGATCTGAGAGTTGTTTACCTCAGGATTAACCCTGACCCTAGCATTATTCCATGTTTTCGGCACTGTGACGACACTGTAAGGATACGGTAGTGTTCGCTCCAGTGGAGGAGTCTAACATATCATAGTCTATAATACACTGCCGCGGATTTGAAGGTTTGCGACCCAGCACCGAGATTTTATAGTCTATCCATCACGTTCGCACAACCAGGGCTGCCCCTATCAAGCGTGATAGAGCGGCCTCCGGCCCCCGAAGATTGGCAGTCGGAGCAGCCCGATTGATAAACTGCGATTTCTACAGGAGACTGCCCCCCTTGCCCCCCGCTACTGTACGGTACTCTTCACCTTCAGTCCCCCCATCACGCAAAACACACACAGCCTCTCTATTATATATATCTCCGCAAACACTTTACAGCCATGGCCAAGAAGAAGGGCCAGCGATACCAGGGACGTGAACACCGCGAGAATCGTAGACCAGGAGAGCGGGAAACCCAAAATCTCCCTTTCAAAGGTTTTTTTCCCTTTCTTCCCGATATCTTTCTTCCTACTCATGAGCCTCATAGCTCGTTGTTGGGATCTCGGCCACTGCGACCGAAAGAGATGTTCAGGGCAAAAGTTGATGCGAGAGGGCTTGATTCGATCTATACCGCTTGACAAAAAGTTCAATGGCGTGGTTATCACGTAGGTTTCTGCTTTCTCCCTATCCAACCAGCGATTACCTCAGTGGAGGCAGTAAAAAGGCTCACACATTCCCTCCAGGCCCACCGGTAAAACAGTGGTATCTCCAACCGACAGAGAACTCATGGAGAAGCACGGTGCCGCCGTGGTCGAATGCTCATGGGCCCGGCTAGCAGATGTTCCCTTCCACAAAATTGGTGGGAAATGCGAACGGCTACTGCCATACCTTATCGCCGCCAACACTGTCAACTATGGAAAACCATGGAGGTTGAACTGCGCGGAAGCGCTTGCTGCTTGCTTTGTCATTGGGGGTCATACCGATTGGGCCGAACAGATTTTGGAGCCGTTCCCATACGGGAGGAGCTTTCTAGAGATCAATGGGGAGCTCCTGGAGAAGTATGCCGCGTGCGCTGACGCCGACGGCATCAAGAGGGTTGAGACTGAGTGGTTGGACAAACTTGAAAAGGAATACAAAGAGAGCCGTGAAGAAGGGGGAGATCCTTGGATGGGGGGCAATTCCAATTTCCCCCCAGTGTCTGCTCCCAGTAGCCGGGAAGCCACCGAGGAACTCGTGGAATCTCCACAAAGGCCTTATGACATGTCGTCCTCGGGTGAGGAAGACGGAGGGAGGTACCGTGAATACTTGAGGCAAAAGGCTTTACAGTCAAAGGAATTCACCAATCCTAAACCCACAAAGGTCAACAAGGCGAGCAAGGTGGATTCTGGGGATGATGAAGCCGCCTATAGCGGCGAAGAGGATAGTCTCAATCGGGATGAAAGCATTTTTAACGCAATCCGAGCGGGTGGGGACAAAGAGCCTTCCATTAGACAGTCGTACCAGAAGTGTCCCAAGACTTACACGGCATCCTTCTCTTCAACTAATTCAGCGTCTGGAGGGCCAAGTGCTTGATGGAGTAGAATGATGGAATTCTAACTTCCTTGGGCGGGATTGAAGAGATGGAAAAGCTGTACGATAGTTGTCTAAATGTTTTCTCGCGATACTCGAATACTCTACTTGTATATTCAATTTCATAAAAATGAAATCAACCGGTATATCACCAAGGGTCCTAGTGAGGATTTATCAATTCCACTGTCGCTAAAGTATCAGGGCACTTGAGCAGGTGTTTCTACCACATCAGGAAGCCTGATGAATAGAGGGAAATTCTACCCTCCAGATCACACCCCCTCAATTTACCGCATTATATGCCAAAACAACAACCGCGGCACTCTAGGCATTTGCGAGGCAAATGTCGGCTGCCTGGAGCTGCCAGTAACACTATTGTGCCAATGAGTGGTGGTTCCCTTGAGGCGCCACACTACCTTTTTACAGGTAGCAGCGCTGTCAATCGCTTCATTGGACTCGACCTGGTACTGCATTCAGCCTCACGCAGTAACCGCGCGTCTTGTATGCGGGTACAGCGCAGTAGAGTATCGGCACTCTGCTTTGTTTGTGTGGTGGTACCACTATCATGTGTGCGGTTGTGCTGGTGGTAGCCTAGGGCAGGGTGGGAGGCCTAATTCTCAGGTCATGCATATAAACCGGGCGAGGCTGGCAAGAAAAGAACATCACCAACTACTGATTAATCTACACATACCAGAATGTCGTCTTTTTGCACAAATTGCTGGGGTTCCCACCGCCAAGATATGCATCGAATGGGGATCCACAAGGGCTGCCCGACCTGCGGAATAACCTTTTACAGCAAAAATGCCTTCAGCCGGCATAGGCAGGACCCTATATCGCGATGCAGGCCGAACACGGTCACCGAGTACCGCTGCTGCGATTGCGACCGGGAATTCCGCAGCCCAAACGGCCTTTATTTTCACCTTGCCGCGCAACACCCTAATTTCAGGGAATCGCCGCCAGCTCGAACTCGTGGATTACACTATTGTGATGAGTGCGATAAAGACTTCGGGAATGAAAGAAGCTTGCAACTCCATTGTGCGAGTTCCCGAGTACATAATCCGCTTCTGACGGGGAAAGTGGGTTGTGTTGGAAAGTGCAAAAGGAAGTTTGATGCCCCGTCCAGCTTGCTGGCCCATCTCGAGTCCGGAGTCTGCAAGTCTGGTATCACAAGGGCCAAGCTTGATAATGCTATCATTGCACAGGACAGGGCAAACATCATCACCGATCCGGAAGCCGTTCTCGCCCGAAAGACCAGGAACCTCTCACTGACAGACAGCGAGGTCTCGAGCATTTGTGACAGCTCAAGGTTCGATACCCCGGATGACTCGAGCGACGCTGAAAGTTTCTATACACAATCCGAGGCCTTTGACGGTCATCCAAGATACCAATACGCCGGCGGGGTATCACTCACTCCGAGCACATCTTCAAACGGAGTCTCCTCCCAGAGCGGCAGCGGCGTCTACACCCCGAGGGGCGACAGCACCGGGACCGCAACCCCAACTGCAGGCGTTAGCGGCGTACGACCCATCAACTCCCCACCCTTTTCAACAACAAGCTTCTCTTCGACAGGCGGCCTCTATACTCCATCCACCGGCTCCGCCGCATCGAACCAGCCCACGGAGGAGCCAACCATAGACCAGCTCCGCTCCTGGCTCCTCCCTGACGGGACCTTCGAATGCCCCGTTTGCCCCCCCAATACTGCCACTTTCAGAAGGCCATCCTTCGCAACACTCGCCACATTGCAAACACACATGCAATCCCCAACTACCCATCCCCAATTCAACCACGGCCTCCACGCTCTCTTCCCGGACCCCCACGACCCGCCCATCAGCACCGCATCCTCCGAATCCGGAATCATCACGCCTTCGACTATCCCCGCAGAATCGTACCTTCTCCCGAACGGGAAGTACGAATGCCCCTTATGCCCTTTCGGCTCTAGAAGACTGTTCAAGTCGCTCGCGACGCTGCGGAGTCACATGCTCTCGCCCATCGCGCACATGCCGAAGGTTTATCATTGCCCGGATCCGGCGTTGCTTGGCATCGCACCTAGTGCGGGCGCGGGGGGAAAAAAGGAGAAGAGCTTTGTCACGCTTAGCGGTTTGGCCCAGCACGTTGAGTCTGGCGCGTGTCAGGGTGGGAGGTCGATGTTCAAGGCCATGGTGGGATTTGTCAATGAGAAGTTGGCAAATGTGGGGATGGGGGATATGAAGATGATCGCTGCGGAATAATCGGTCGAGGAGAGAGGTAAAATGGATTTGGGGGCTTTTCTTTTCTCTCTTTTCCCTTGTGTGGGATTTCATACATAGATATGTTTGATACATTTGTTGGTTGCTACTAGCCGATTTTTCTCCCCCTTTACTTCTAAGATCTTGTTTGCTTGTAGTTAAGGTAACTTAGGCCACTGTCGAGGGTTATTGATTGGCGATATTCCGTACTTTGATATTTGCTTTCTTGATGAGCGTTCGTTGGCTACTACCGGTAATTACCCCTACAATCGTGAATCCCGCGGGGACGTGCTCTCCCGACTGCCAAGCCCAGTACCGTACTGGTACAAGCGCAGTAAAGTTACTCGAGCAGAGGCCATTTGGTAAACAGCACCGCTCTTGGCGATTGTTAACAATACCCTTTTATATTATCACCCAACAACACTCCCATAGTTACCACATTCCAAAGAAATAGGGAGAATGAGAACTGAGTGACGTTTTACCATCAAGTTGGCCTACCATTGCCAAATACCCTCCACCATAGGAACTGGAATAATCAAACCTCATGCTAATATCATACGTCTGAATTCCCCTCTGTGGCTGAGTCGCCTCGCAAGGGAAAACTAATTTTCAGCACCCAATCGAGGCCAATCGGAGGGGAAATAACTCGTGCAGAAAACCTTGCTCGAAGAGGCAACTCCAACACCGTAGCATGAGGCTGTGTTATTCCAGTTCTTGCGATATCAGGGTGGGGCCGATTGAGCGCAGTGGCCAGTCCATCCCCCGAAGCCTACCCAATAGATGATGTCGTCAAGAGTTTGTAGACGCACCAACACAACAGCGATTGGAAGGCCAAAGATACACGATGAGAACCCTCACCCCCCACACACCACTTGGAATCAAAGTCGAGTTCGTAATCTTGAATGTTCTGCTCTTCAAGTTGTGGGAAGTGGGGTCGGCGGTCTAATAGGTAGTCCATACCCGAAGCCAACGGGGATTGGTTCTTCGATAAAAGTAAGGCTGTGGACTCTCCATCTTGTGGGCGGGTTCAGGCCCCCGCTGTCGTCGTGTCTTTTGTTGTCTGCTGAACAGTTGCTGGCTCTAGTGCCCTCGCTTGGGACTTTTACTCGTCGGCCATATATGTATTAGATTTCTACCAATGGTTCAAGGTTTGAGCTTGGGACCAGCTACTCGGATGACATCGATGGATGTGGCTCAAGGGTGTATACCCGGCAATCGTACCAAACGTTGGATACCGCTCTTCCAAAGCTGGTTTTTTTCTTGCTCGTGGTGGAGGGTTAAGTTCACTGGTTGGTGACCTATCCCGAGCAGTACCTCTTGAGATATCCATTCCACCAGCAATTGTTCAATAGCTTTTGTCGTCTGCATGGAGTACGTCACCCATGCTCTCCCATTGCTTGTGGCCATGCGTCGCTTGCCCGTTGCTTAGTCCTGGGGCATGGTGTGTGTTGGGAAGGTGCCAATTGCTAAGACCAGATTGTGGTCAAGGCACGAAAAGTAGTGACTCTACGAGTATTGAACAAGCTCTACAGAGTCTCGGGCTAGTAGGCGCGAGTGATATCCTATGACTACTAACAGCGAGTGCGCCCAAAACTCCCTAGCAATTACTCATACTGCACGGGGCTTTATGAATGCAGCCGGAATCCACCCTCATACAGCCATGCAACCGAAAGCTATAAAGCTACTAGAAGCCCCCCAGCCCCACAATTCCCGAGCTACACACAGCGCCCACCTCTCAGAATCCACCATCACTGCCGTCTACCGATTCTTAAGTCCCCTCCCACCAGATCTCTGCCTGGACGCGTACGCCCTCCACCTCTGAATATCCTCCCTCTCAAGCAACAGTGCAACAGTATAATACTCCCTAGCGAGAACTTCGTTGGGGGCGCAGCGGTGGACGGTTGAATGACATGGTCTATTAAACGGTCACCACCACCACAATCAACTCCCAACCCCCCCAACACAAATTCATAGAAGAAGTGTGCAAAACTAACCGACAAAGCCATGCAACACTATTAATCATAGCCTCCGGATGCCACTTCCTCTTGAGTACTTTTGCATGCGTAGATTTCTACCATCCATCCCCGAATCACCCAAACGTCAACACACCTTCCTCCTCTTCTTTTTCTCGCCCCCTTCTCCTCCCCTGGGGCGCAATCAAAACATACCGGAATCAAATGATGATACGTGATCCTCACCCCCACCCTCTCGCAAATCTCGCACGCATCCTTCTTGGTCCCCGCGCCTGCCCACTCTGGTGGAGGCGCGCACGCCGCGTCAATATATTCCGACAGCACGTGCGAAATCAACTTCTCGACGTCGTCGGCATCGGAGACTATGTCGTAGTTTATTAGCGATTCGGTGATTGATAGGGGCAGGGTGGAGAGGGGAGGGATTAGGGGCTGGAGGGTGGTGGGGGTAGGTGGCGTAGGGGTGGAGAGTGGGGTGGCGGTTTGGAGGGGTCGTGGGAGGAAGGTGTAGAGTTCTTGGGTTAGGTAGTCTAGGAAGTCGCTGAGGTCTTCGAGGTCTGTGGCGGAACTTGGCGAGAGGGTGGACTTTTGGAGGATAGATGGGGTGAGGGATTCGCGGAGGAGTGTATAGTTGCTTGTTTCCATTGGTGTGTGTGCTTTAGTGGGGGGTTTGGAGAGGGAACGAATTGGGGGGTATTTGTTAAAGCTATAGGGAAAGCGGGGGGAGGATTATGATAGACCTTTGGAGTGTAGTAGTTACGATTATTGTATTACTACAAGTAAAGCTCTACTCGTACAGATACGCTGTAGTCCCGGTATCTGCGGCTGAGGCTTTACTCGAGTATATGGGCCTTAACTATCACTTGTAACATACTCGCCCACTCTTGGCATATAGGATCATAATATGATACACTCTGGTACTGGTGCGCACTGAACGGTATAATGCATTACGGTGGCCACCTATTGGTACTCGAGTACCGTACCCCATACCCCGACTAAAAGTGCCACTATTATCCCATATTCGCCTCCTACTGAGGGTGCATCCGCCA
>Ga0307510_10006631_pt1 | contig 13810 bp, 12 predicted proteins | sample 12_EM_MG_FD_207224 | JGI IMG/M metagenome (GOLD analysis project Ga0307510, IMG submission 207224) | Populus trichocarpa ectomycorrhiza microbial communities from riparian zone in the Pacific Northwest, United States - 12_EM | ecosystem: Host-associated > Plants > Roots > Unclassified | place... | reverse complement strand
TTTTTTTTTAAAAAAATTGAATTAAAAAAACAATTGATTACTTATAAGTATAAGATACTCACTTCATAATATTTTTTGGTTTGTTTTTTGCCCTTCTAAAAAAAAACCAATGAACTTATTGGGGGGTATTATGGTCTTTTCTTCATGATCCATAGGTCATTATCAAATTGATCGGGGACATCTTAGTCTTTTTAGATTTTTACATGATAGTAAAATGACTAAATTACCCTTAAAAGCAAAATTTATATAACTGGTGTCTAGTGGCATTTTTAAATTTCCACTTTTTAAAGAATAGTAAAATAACTTAATTGCTTTTAAAAGAAAAATTTATTTAGCTTGGGTCTAGATGCTATTTTATTTATTTAGGTTCTCAATACTTCTCACAATGACATCACGTGAATTAGTAATTAGATTCCCTTCCTTATCATGGCATTATAGAGATATAGTCTTTGTAAATCAACATTCTCACAAGATGGATACTCAATACACATGCCCATAATATTATATTTTCATATTCATACATTTACATTACATCATATTGACATTCTCATGAGTTTGCATTCTTGTTCTAGTCTGGTTATCAACATGAGTTTCTACATGAGTGTCGAACGATAATTTTGCACAACTAGTACTTTCTTTCATACGATCCTCATGTGATTTCACAACACAACATCCTCATAAAAGAGAATACCACACACACACACACACACACACACACACACACACACACACATATATATGCTCACACATCCATATCCGTGTTCCATTACAAGTCCTTACAAAAGTGCCAAATGACAAATATTCAACATAACACATAAGACATACTATTACATATCACCTATCAAAATATATGAACCCGTGGAATGGGCTTTCCTACGCACCTTGATTGTGTGATGTCCCTGTTGCAAAAACAACATGGATACAAGAATTGTACATAATCTAATATAATAATAAACAACTAGAAGTACATTATCGTTACTTTTCGTTATTAACTTGGAATAGGTAGATTCCTTCTTTTACTTCTTATATATATTGTACATCTCTTATTATTTTGCTAAGTGTACTTTTCTCACGCACACACCCCAACCTCTCCATAAGAGTTTTGGGGCCAAAGTTTAACATCGGTCGGGGTTAATTAGTTCACCTTAACACGGTCATCCACCTTTGATACTTTTAGCCATAACTAATTGCAACATTAAACTCGGTCATCCGTCTCGGATGCCATTAACCATAACTAATCACAAAATCAAACCCGTCATTTCTACGAATACCGTTAGCCGAAGCCAATCATCATAATCAACTCGACCATCCATCTCAGATGTCATTAGCCGAAGCTAATCATCAAACACAACCCGATCATGCATCTTGGATGTCATTAGCCAAAGCTAATCATCAAACACAACCCGATCATGCATCTCGGATGCCATTAACCGAAGTTTCACAACCCGGTCATCTATCTCGGATGCCATTAGTTGAAGCTAATCATCAATCACAACCCGGTCATCTATCTTGGATGCCATGTCATTAGCCAAAACTAATCATCAAACACAACCTGGTCATCCATCTCGGATGTCATGCCATTAGTTGAAGCAAATTATCAAGCACAACCCGGTCATCCATCTCGGATGCCATTAGCCGAAGCTAATCAACAATCACAACCCGGTCATCCATTTCAGATGTCATTAGCCGAAGCTAATCAATAACTGAATCAACATTCCATAATCGGTTTAACATTCGTCAACAATCCAATTTCATCAATTATTCAATCACATTTCATAGTCGGTTTAATATTCATCACAATGCAATAATATATCATCCTCAAACAACCCATTTCAGAACATTAACATTATATAAGAAAAAAGGTGGAAACCACCTACCTGCTCCTCCCATGGGATGTCCTTATCTAGATGTGGATCCGGTATCGGTCGCACCACCTAACACATCAATGGTCACAAATTAGTACATTTGCATCTGGTAATCACACAACTCATCACCATACATTTTCAAGAATACACGTGATCACATTCTACCGTTCATATATTACAATCATACAATGCAATCATTTTAATTAGCAGAAATTCATCAGTGAAGCTGGTTCGCTAGTGATATAGACTCGTCAGCGAACTGATTCGCTAGAACACGAAATTGAAAGCGAAGCTGGTTCACTAGTGATGCACACTTGTCAGCGAATTGATTCGTTGGAACGCATAATTGTCAGTTGAATGGGTACGCTGGTGATGCAAATTCATCAGCGAACTCATTCTCTGGCACACAGAATCGTCAGCGAAACTAGTTCACTGGTGACATAAACTCGTCAGGGAACTAATTCGCTGGAACACAGAATCGTCAGCGAAACGGTTCGCTGGTGACACAAACTCATTAGCGAACTGATTCACTGGAACATAGAATTCAACAGAAATCACCGGCGCAATACTGCTACTATCCCTCTTTTCTTGGATGCCTCAAACACTCCACTTTTTCTCTTGTTTGGAAGCGGTGGTCTGCTGGTAAAATCATCCCCATCTTTCTTTTTACCTACTTCGTGATGCCCCTGATGGCCATCTCCGATACAAGCTTCCAGAGCTTGTGCCGCCTTGATCAATTCTCTTACTAACTTGAACTGTACGACAATCAACCCTTGCCTCAATTCATGTCGAAGCCCATCTCTCAGCTTCTCAATCATATGTTCTTCGGTGGGAACGTAGTGCGAAGCAAATAGTAAGAAGTCATGGAATCTCCTTTCATATTCCAATATCGACGTATCACCGTGCCTTAATGTCAAGAATTCTTGTTCTTTCACCTTGCGATGGTATCTGAAATAGAACTTATTTTCAAACTTGGATTTGAATTCATTTCAGGTTAGTGTTTCAAATGCACACCTCAGTTGAACGGTTTCCCACCATGTCATAGCCTGATCAAACAACAACTAAGTGGTATAATTTACCTGCAAGTCCTTGGGTATATTAATATGGATCATAGTCTTCTCCACTTTCTTGATCCACCTCCCTGCTCTCTCAGCATCTTGCTCCCCTATATAGGGTTGGCAACCCATTTCCCTCATACTTTTTAACAACCGTACAAGTAACACCACGTTATCCGTGGTCGCAACAATTCCTAGGGTTGACCGTGTGACTTGTGTAATTGGAGTTCTCTGAGCTGTAAAGCCAGCCATGCATTCCATTACTGCCTTGACTATTTGAACCAAAAGTCTTGGATCATTATAAGGCGGGGGCACCCTTGTGGGGACGATCGAGGGGTGTGTCTCCGTTCTTTCTTGTTGTTCCCACCCTTATTGGGGGTACTTCTTCCATCTGATACTGTACTTGTTTTTCTTTCACTTCTGTGATTCTTTCCTGCAAGGACTCAGACACTCTTGTTGGAGCGTAGGAAGAAGTATCATCCAATGGATCCTCATCCTGCCAATCTTGGGCATTTTGACCTTTACTCCTTTTTATGGAGGGTGGTTGGGTTCGTGCCCCTTGTTGAGTGCGCATCATCCTGAAATAGATCACAACAACTTTATTATCATCAATCCTCAAGATTCTAACCAGGTATTCTGATACCAATTGTAACAACCTTGCTTTTTCAAAGCCAAAATCTGTATTTGTTTTAATTTATTTAGGTTCTCGATACTTCTCACAATGACATTCTGTGAATTAGTAATTAGGTTCCCTTTCTTGTCATGGCATCATAGGGATATAGTCTTCGTAAATAATCATTCTCATAAGATGGATACTCAATACACTTGTCCATAATATTATATTTTCATATTCATACGTTTACATTACATCATATTGACATACTCATAAGTTTGCATTCCTGTTCTAATCTCGTTATCAACACGAGTGTCGAACAATAATTTTACACAACTAGTATTTTCAATCATACGATCCTCATGTGATTTAACAACACAACATCCTTATAAAAGAGAATACCACATAAATATATTCATAACACCGTATCTACATGTCCGCACATCCACATTCCTGTTCCATTATAGTTTTCATTACAAGTCTTTACAAAAGTGTCAAATGACAAATATTCAACATAACACCTAAGACATACTATTACATGGCACCTTTCAAAATATGTGAACCCGTGGAACGGACTTTCCTACGCACCTTGATTGTGTGATGTCCCTGTTGCAAAAACAACATAGATACAAGAATTATAAATAATTTAATATAATAATAAACAATTAGAGGTACATTATTGTTACTTTACGTTATTAACTTAGAATAGGTAGATTTCTTCTTTTACTTCTTATATATTGTACATCTCTTATTCTTTTGGTAAGTGTACTTTTCTCCCTAACATACCCCAACCTCTCTATAGGAGTTGTGGGGCAGAAGTTTAATATCAGTCCGTGTTAATTACTTCACCTTAACCTGGTCATCCACCTTAGATACTTTTAGTCATAGCTAATTGCAACATTTAAACTCGGTCATTCATCTTGGATGCCATTAACCAAAACTAATCACGAAATCAAACCCGTCATTTCTACGAATACCATTAGCTGAAGCCAATCATCGTAATCAACACGGTCATCCATCTCGGATGCCATTAGCTTCCTTCACAACCCGGTCATCCATCTCGGATGTCATTAGCCAAAGCTAACCATCAAACACAACCCGATTATCCATCTCGGATGCAATTAGCTGAAGCTAATCAACGATCACAACCCGGTCGTCCATTTCGGATGTCACTAACCGAAGTTAATCAATAACTTAATCAACATTCCATAATCGGTTTAACATTCATCAACAAACCAATTTCATCAATAATTCAATCACATTTCATAGTCGATTTAACATTCATTACAACACAATAATATATCATCCTCAACAACTCATTTCAGAACATTAACATTATACAAGAAAAAGGTGGAAACCATCTACCTGCTCCTCCCATGGAAAGTCCTTCTCTAGTCGCGGATCTGGTTCCAGTCGCACCACTTAACACATCAATGGTCACAAATTAGTACATTTGCATCTGGTAATCACACAACTCGTCACCATAAAGTTTCAAGAATACATATGTTCACATTCTAGCGTTCATATATTACAATCATACAATGCAATCATTTTAATCATTGAACCAGTTCTGATATATAATCTGCCTTAGAAATTCATCAAGAAAGTGGGTTCGCTGGTGACGCAAATTTGTCAGCAAACTAATTAGTTGGAACACAGAATTGTCAGCGAAGTTGGTTTGCTGGTGACACAAACTCGTCAGCAAATTGATTCCTGGAACACAGAATCGTTAGCGAAACTGGTTCGTTGGTGATGCAAACTCGTCAGCGAACTAATTCACTGGCACACACAATTGTCAGCGAAACTGGTTCGCTGGTGATAAAAACTCGCCAACGAACTGATTCATTGGAATACATAATTCGGCAAAAATCTCCAACGCGGGTCATTGCTAACGCAGACATCGTTGATGAAAGCTGAGTCGCTGCCGACTTAGAAATCATCAACCCAACACAGTTTTGCAGCTAAATGGTCCACAACTAACTTAGAAATCGTTGACAAAAACTGAGTCAATGCCGACTCAAAAATCATCAATGCAACACAATTTCACAACTGACGCTGACATCATCAGCGCATATGGTCCACAACTGACTCAGAAATCTTTGATGAAAACTGAGTCAGTGTCGACTCAGAAATCATCAATGCAACACAATTTCACAGCTGATATTGAATTGTTAGTGCGATCCATGTCTTTACTGATTCAAAAATCATCAGCAACGATGGAGTCATTTCTGGTTCTACTTCTTTCCTTCAACCAAAACATCCCTGTCCATTTCTCCCGAACTTGTACATGCAATTCATAACATTTTATAATAACCATACTCAAAACTACAATTCACAAACACATGCTTACTTTATTGATTCATAAACACACATGTCCATTCAACACATCAATAAAACCAAGGCATTAACTAGAGGTGGTCCCATTTCAGTTGCACCATGCTCTTTCAAGGTTTACCAACTACACAATTGCATTTTAACAACATTTTAACACATTTCCACATAATTTTGTCAATGACAATGATTTTGTTTTCTGGTTCAAGTATGACTCTAAGGTCTTGATAATGACAATGATTTTGTTTTCTGGTTCAAGTATGACTCTAAGGTCTTGATAAGGTCATCCTTCAAGTATTTACTCACCTAAGTTCATGGTCTATCTAGCATTCATTATGGCCGACCATCTAACTAGGTTTGTACATTCAAAATTATCCATCTCCCTTGTTGTATGTTCTGGATATAAATCCTTTATCCAGCCCCATTTTCATCCCTCTTCCAATTCTAATTTTCCTTAGCAGCTGCAGGAAAATCCTAGGTCATTTAGTTGGGGTTTTCATCTTCCTGTTTGGTCTCAAAATCACAAGAACGTTAGAGAAGAGTTATGGTTCATACCTCATGGTTCTCAATAACTTTATGAAGGGGTTTGGTGGTCTATTCTTCTCTTTCAGTCTAGTTTCTTCCCTCTCTCACCTGTTGTCCAGCTAGCCAGTTACACCCCCTCTCCTTCCTTGATTCAGCCATTAACCTCACTCTCTCGCTCTTCTTTTACTCACACAATCAATGAAGGGGACATGCTGCTGGATTGGATCCGGTTTTTTATGGAGAAGAGGTAGAGGAGCAAAAGCATACAGCTGGTCTTTGGGAAGAGGAAGGGTCACCTATTCTCTCTCCTTGTATTTATAGCCCCTATTTGTGTTGGGGTGTTTGGGGGTTGTTCTACCTTATCTTTGTTCCTTATTAAGTTATCCCAGAATGATTTTTCCCCCTTCCCAAGGCCTCTCAAGAGTAAACCGGTTTGGTCCTCTTAATTTGTTTAGTGTTGGTTGGCCTTTTGTTCAAGTTTTCGTTAGAATTTACATTTTTTTCTTCAAAGTTGGTCGGTTTTTCACCGCTTAATTCTTCCTAGTATGGTTCGGCCAAAGACAAGATTTGCCAAGTTTCACAAAACGCATGGATTTATCAGTGCACCCAGCCACCGTTGACTCAGAAATTGTCAACGAAAGCTGAGTTGCTGTCAACTCAGAAATCATCAACGTAACTGATTCCACAGCTGACGCATGGATTCGTCAGCGCACACAACTCCTGTTGACTCACAAATCATCAACGAAGACTGTGTCGCTGCTGATTCAAAAATCAACAGCGATAGTGAAGTCGTTTTTTGCTTTACCCTTTTCTTTTTTGTTGGGTGATTACACGGGATGTGTTCACGCTATTCAGGCGATGCGTGAAGGGATGTTTGGTTGCCAAATAGTGGCTTTTAAGGCGGCATTTGAATCGTTGTGATGACCCTTCCATCCCTAGATGACGCGTGTAGCTAGTTGACCTCTAGTTTGATGACGACAACCTTTTTTTCCCATTCTTTTCTCTCTCCTCCTTGATTTTTGCATCCAACCCTCCAAATTTCCAACGCAACCCTTCAATTTGTTTTTCCTTTAGACTTCTTCCCTTTTCTTTTGATTACTATTTGTTTTATTTGAAATAATTTATAAATTAATTTTTTTTTAATTTCATCCTCCTTTAATTTTATTTATTTATCAAATTTGATCCTCATTCTCTTGATTGCTATTTGTTTTATTTGAGATAATTTTTAAAATTGATTTTTTTTATGATTTGATCCTCCAATTCTTTTCCTTATTAGATTTGATTCTCATTCTTTTGATTGCTATTTTTTTTTTTACCTTGACAAAATTTTTAAATTGAATTTTTTTTCTTCTTATTTCATCATTCAACATTAAATTAGATAAGAACTAAGCTTCTTCATTGAGTCCGGGTTTAGGATTTCACAAGTTGCAAGTTTATGAGATTTGTTTGGGTATTTTTTCTTTCTTTGTTAAATTTAGCTTTTTTAAAAGAAATTTTATTTTTGAATTAAAAAAATAATTGATTTCTTATAAGTATAAGATACTCACTTCATAATATTTTTTAGTTTGATTTTTGCCCTTCTAAAAAAATCAATGAACTTGTTATTAGGGGGTAATATGGTCTTTTCTGCATAATACATTGGTCATTATCAAATTGATCGGGGACATCTTGATCTTTTTAGATTTTTATATGATAATAAAATGACTAAATTACTTTTAAAAGCAAAATTTATGTAACCGGTGTCTAGTGGCTTTTTTAAATTTTCACTTTTTAAAGAACAGCAAAATAACTAAATTGCCTTTAAAAACAAAATTTCTTTAGCTCTAGAGGTTATTTTATATTTTCATTTTTTTTGCTATATTCATGTTAAATGAGTGACAATTTGGTATTTTAATAAATATATAATATTATTTAAAAAACAAATTTTTTTAGCAAGTGCATTGCATGCGCTAATACGTGGGATGTGTTGGCATTATTCAAGTGTGCGTGAGGGGATGTTTGGCTGCCAAACAGTGGCTTCTAAGGCGGCATTAGAATCGTCGTGATGACCCTTCCATCCCTATATGATGCGTGCAGCTGGTTGACCTCTAGTTTGATGACAACAACCTTTTTTTTCCATTATTTTCTCTCTCCTCCTTGATTTTTGCATCGAACCCTCCAAATTTCCAATGCAACCCTTTAATTTGTTTTTCCTTTAGACTTGTTTCTTTTTTCTTTTGATTATTATTTGTTTTATTTGAAATAATTTATAAAATTAAAATTTCTTTTAATTTTATCCTCCTTTAATTTTATTTATTTATCATATTTGATCATCATTCTCTTGATTGTTATTTGTTTTATTTGAGATAATTTTTAAAATTGATTTTTTTATGATTTGATCGTCCAATTCTTTTTCTTAGTAGATTTGATTCTCATTCTTTTGATTGCTATTTTCTTTTACCTTGACAAAATTTTTAAATTGAATTTTTTTTTCTGATTTCATCATTCAAACATTAAATTGGATGAAAACTAAGTTTCTTGATTGAGTCCGGGTTTAGGATTCCACAAGTTGCAAGTTTAGGAGAATTGTCTGGGTATGTTTGGTTTTTTTTTTTTTACTTTTTTAAAACACATGTTTTTTCAATTTCATCCTTTAACATTATTTAATTAGAGATTAGGCTTCACTATTTTTTTTCTTTCTGTAGTGTTTTCCACTAATTTTAAAAATAACTCGGATTACCTCGAGTCTTTTTATTTGTCGTTCTTTGTTAAATTTAGTTTTTTTAAAAGAAATTTTTTTTTTGAATTAAAAAAATAATTGATTACTTATAAGTATAAGATGCTCGCTTCATAATATTTTGTTTAGTTTGTTTTTTGAGTCATTGCTTTGATGTCACGTGCAACCTCTTTTGGTGTGATTGTGTAGCCTGTAATAATAGTGTTAGAATCATCTCAATGAACTCTTTTTAGTAGTGGGGAGGTGTCCACAAAAAAACATAACAAAATTTTCTTTCTTCTTCTCTAAAGAATGGTATTAGCAACTCATTTTTTATAGCTAATTATTATCAAAAAAATTTGTTCGCATATATTTTTTAATTTTATTATTAAATTAACTAAATCTATTAAATTTAGTTAAATTAATAATTTGAATATCAAATATTTTATCTTTCTTTGAAAATATTAGCGTCGTCTGAATAATTTTTTCATGTTAAAAAAAAACTTTACCTGTGAACATCATTGCGCATGTAACCTGTATAGTGAAATTCTAGATTGAACAACATTAATATTCAGTATAGTGGCTGGCCAAGAAAAAAAAAAGAAAAGAAAATATTAACTGAAACTTATTTAGTCTCACAGCATCAGCAAATTGTTCTGGACTATAATAACCCATGTTCTAAAAGACATACACAGCCGAAATCTCCTCCACTTCATATCTCCGGAATCAGACAGACATGTCCCTGCCAACTCTGCTAAACCCACAAACCCCAAAACTACACGTTCCTCTATCTCTCAAGTTTCCATCTTTCAAAACTCTAAAAATCCCAACAAAAATCCACTCCTCCTCACCTTCTTTACAATCCCAATTCCCTATACGAAATGACAGTTTTGAAGACCAAGACCATGCCATTGGTGACTGTATAGTCTTTGAAGAAGGCATTTTTGAAGACCCTTATTTGGAAAACAATTCAAATGCCATTGAGGATTCAAAGTTGAGGTCTGTTCAGAAAAAGATAAAAAGGGTTGTTCCTAAAATTGAAGAAGAGAATTTGGTGCCAGAGAATTGGAGAGAAGTGCAAGCAGAGATTAATATTGGTAAAAAAGAAAGGAGAAAGATTGCTCAAGAATTGGAATATAATAAAAAATTTGAAAGGAAAAGGAAAGGGTTGGTTCCTATTAGGAATGTGAATTTAGAGGAGTATCAGGCTTTTAGAGAAGCTAAATTGGCACAGTTGAAGCCACTTGTGCTTGATTATCCACAGAGTATTAAAGAGGAGGAGGAGGAGGAGGAGGAGGATGAAGTGAGGGAGATTGTTAGTGAGAGAGTGAAAGGGAAGAATCCTAGATGGGCGGTCTATGGGAGAGGTTTAGATGATGTTAGAGAGTTTTTTAACGGTGAGGGTTATGAGCCTGGTGAACAGAAATCTGAAGGTAATTGCTTTTCTATTTCAAGTTTTAAAATTGGGTTTCGTAGTGTTTGTTATTTTCTTGTTGATATTATGGTTTATTTGTTTATTGATTGAGTAATTGAATTTGGTTTTATTGGTTTGATTGATACAAAACTAGTAAATTTTAGTTGTAATTTGGTGTAAGTTGTGAAGAATATGTGATGTCAATTCTCTCAATTTCTCACTTAATGCTGTTTCGCTGTATGTTACATAAAAGTATTGAGAAGTCGGTGGAAGCTGATGTTACATTGTTTTGTTCTATGTTTTTGCATGCGAGCTTCAAGATCTTGCCGTTCATAGTGTTTTTTTTTCTTTTTTGTGTGTTTGAATAAATAGGTAAGCGCAAGTTGTTTACGAAAGAGGAAAAGGTTTTGTTAAATAAGCGGGTACCTGATCTAGCAGTTGCTACCTCTGTGAGTTCACTTTCTGTTTCAAACACTCTAGTCAGTGTATTTGATTTTGATGTAGATTTATTGCTGTATAATCATTTGTTGCTGCTTTCTCATTTCTTAGTTATCCAACTGCCAGCAGATGTTTCAATCTGATTACAGAACCAAATGAATAGCTTTTACAGTCACAAAGACAATATTTCCCCCTGCATTTTTCAGCCATGTATATTTCTTTCTTCTTTGAAGAAATCATGAAGGCTATATGGTGCATTTTTATTTTTATTTTTGGATAAAATACATCATGCAAACCAGCAAATCGTTTATAGTTTTTTATTTTTATTGGATTCTTTGCAGAGAAAATGGCTGCCTGTCCACACACTTGCTGCATCAGGAGAATTCTACCTTATGGATGCGTTGTTGAAGCATAATGTTGATATCAATGCTGTGGATGTGGTAGGTGGAATGACCATGTGCTGAATTATTGGATTCTGCCAGTCTCATCAAGTTTTATACACTTCCCTCCCTATATTTCATATTGGATGCAAAAATGCTTGGAATTGCTCAATTTTGAACTTTGGATCATTATATTTTCTCCAGAATGGTTGGACTGCACTTCACAGAGCAATAATATGCAAAAAGCAAGCTATAATCAGCTATCTGTTGAGAGAATCAGCAGATCCTTTTGTACATGATGCAGTGAGTATTGACACAATGACTATTTCTTGAGTTTATTTGCTTTCGATATAATCATTATATTTTTTTATCTTCTAATTTCACCATGTTTAACTTAAAAACTTTCATCTTCCTTTATGCAGCCATTTTCTCTTGTGATTCATACCATCTTTACCTTGCTCATTTCTTGCTGATGACAGGAGGGTGCCACCTTGATGCATTATGCAGTTCAAACAGCATCTGCTCCAGCTATCAAAGTTCTTCTGTTATATAACGTCGATATAAACCTTCAGGACAATGTGAGGATGATATATCCCTACTTTTTTTTTTCTTTTATGTTTTCTGTTTCAGTTTTGATGCTGTATTGGTGAGCACTCTCATTTATTACCCTTTTAGGATGGATGGACACCATTACATCTTGCTGTTCAAGCCCGAAGAACGGATATAGTGAAGCTTTTATTAATAAAAAGAGCAGATAGTACAATTAAAAACCTGGTAAATATCTAACGATTCGAGGGATCTCTCATACCATTGCATTGTATGTATATTCATCCAAGATGTTAGACTGCTGCTTGTATGTGTAGGTTTTTCATACTATTGTTTACGTCATTTAGATGATAGTAAAGCTTGGTTGCATACTGTCACAACTGGTAACGTACAAGAAGATACTGACAATATTGCTTGCAGTTTGAAACCTAACCAAACTGTCAATAAGGATCAGCAGACCTCTTTATGTGGAGGATCCATGATCAATAAATGAACATGATGCAATGTATTAGCACAAAGGATTTCTTGAACTGGTCTTGTTTAAGGTGCTGGATAGACAGGCATCCTTTTGTGCTTTCTTAAGCTAATACTTGGGGATACAAAACAAGAAAAAGCTTAATAGTTGGGCATTTTTGGAAAGTACCAGTAGTTTCCGCACCCTTTTTTTTGTCACAATGTCATCATAAATTACTTTTATTTACCTCCATCTTCAAGTTAATAATGCATCGAAATTATTCGTTTGTCTCAGGATGGCTTAACAGCACTCGATCTCTGCCTCTATTCTGGCAGAGACACAAGGACTTGTGAGCTTATCAAGCTGTTTAAGCAGTTTGCGAAGAAATCAACTTTGGCCAAAAACCCTTATAATGCTTCAGCTTCCTAACTGCCTTAATGGAGCCACTTTATATCTTCCTAATATCCAGATTCACTGGAAAATCATTGCTCTGGCAGTGAGAATCTATAATTTCAAGCTCCCTCGTGTATATGATTTATACATTGTAGAATGGAGAAATTGGATGGATGCAGATAAACAATGCCAAACAACTGTGCGAAATGAACAAGAACATGGCTTCTCCACCCTGCTTGATATTGTAAAATCAGCAGGTTTTTGCATGACTTTGTAATTAATGATGTGAAAACTTAGCATTGTAGTCTAAGTTATATTCATCAAGTAATTTTAGGCTGTGTCTGTATTGTTAGTGAGCAATCTTTCCTGTTTTAGAACTTTTATTGACCTATCATTGGAAGAGTCTAAACTTGAATTAATCAAAAATGAAGTACTAGTCTCTTGTTTACCCAGAAGAGTATATAATTGGCTAGGATTTGTATCTAGTTGCCAATTTTTTTGGTCCCTAGGAAACCTGGACAAAAATGTGCAAGGATGTTTTATTATCTGACAAAAATATGTCATGATATCTCTTATATTTCTTAATCGAATATGGTTCTTTGGATTTTATAACAAGAAAGAGAGGACCTTTAATATTTTTTCTACTGTCATTCGATACTAGTTTAATAGTTTTGAAAGCGTGGCATGTCTCAATATTATTCTCATCTCAATGCTATGCTCAGAAGCATCGTCATGATATTCACATTTAATGTCTAGTTTATACCAATAAAAAAAGCGAGGTAGGGATAGATGTTATTTAACTCATGCTAAGGAGATGCTAATTCATTTCTCCAAGTAATATAGAAAGTGGGTACATTTAATGTCTGGTTTATACCAATAAAGAAAGCGAGGTAGGGTTAGGTGCTATTTAGCCGATGCTAATACATTTCTCCAAGTAATATAGGAAGTGGGGGAAGTTGTTCATTGTTTCAATAAAAATCATTTTTGGGGTGAAAGTTTCTTTCAGTTGGAGTATTTTGTTGGTTGTTTGGGGTTGAAAAAGTTTACATTGGATATAAAAAAGGGTTCTTGGTAGGAATTGTGATAGCTCCTTTTTTCAAG
>Ga0307510_10006630_pt1 | contig 13812 bp, 13 predicted proteins | sample 12_EM_MG_FD_207224 | JGI IMG/M metagenome (GOLD analysis project Ga0307510, IMG submission 207224) | Populus trichocarpa ectomycorrhiza microbial communities from riparian zone in the Pacific Northwest, United States - 12_EM | ecosystem: Host-associated > Plants > Roots > Unclassified | place... | reverse complement strand
GGCCCGGCCGAGGAAAAACATTCACGATAATGGATATTTACGGGTGCTTGAACTTTCTTTTGTTTATGTTTTGTGCTTTATAGGTTTTGGTTTCTCCATAGTTAGCGCTGCATGAGGCTTTTTGAACCTTGAAACAATGAACGCATGATTGCAAGAAGAAAAAAGAAAAAAAAAGAAAGGAAAACGACCAAGATATAGGATAAATTGTTTCCTTATGTGTCTGGGGTATTTTATCTTGGGTGCTAGGCGAGGGGGGCTTTTCCTATGGTTTCGGGGTGTTTGATTCTTCCCATGCAGAGGTGAAGCAGGCGGTTGTTGTGACTTATTGGTATTTTTCTCTTCATAGCTCGTGCTGCATAACGCTCTTTGTCCTTAAAACAAATAACGCATGATTACAAAAAAAAGAAAAACAGAGAACAAAAATGACCAAGAGACAGGACACGAACCATTGGAACAATACCTCCAGCGATTGAAATCTCAACACCCCGAGAAATTATTGTCACCTTCCCCCATTGTCCTCTCTTCTCCCACGATTGCTATTGCCTAGGAATTCATGTTAAGCCATCTTCCCTCCTCCAGTGGGGCCTGTCGGCCCCCCATCCTTTGGAGTTCTTGATCTTGTTCATCATTGACACCCCCTCATGAAGTTCGTTTCTCCCCACAACCTCGCACTTGCTTTGCACCTCCCTTAGCATTTGGCACGGTCGGAAAGCTTGTCGCTTCGTTCACGGTCGGCGTTATAGCGTCCGCACTGTTGGTTGAAGTCGGCCTTGGCTTGCTAGGCTTGTACCCCGGGTGGGGAAAGCCTCAGGTAGTAACATTACCCTCTCACTTGCTTTCGTCCTGGTCCCAAAAGCCCTTGCTATGGCCCTTTTGTCGGCTGCTGGTGGCTTGGTCGCCAGTCTTCCTCCATCCACCTCCCGGTTCTGTCCGCTTCTACCGTACTGCTATATTCCGCTCCAGGGCTGGCATCCTACTGCATACCATAGGCTGGCACCCTACTGCTAGACGTCGGCTGGCACCCTACTGCTCAGAGTCGTTGGCTGGCATCCCCTCTTCCTAGTGGCTGCGCTCGCCTACCTCTCCCCTCCAAGCGGCTGACCTTTCCTCCGTTACGCCTAGTCGTGGTATTGCACTGCCTTCGTGGCTATTGTGCCATGCCTTGCATCGATATCATTACCTTGGCGAACGTGCAACTGGTTCCAGCGGGCCCACCGTACGCCTGTGTTTCCCCGTCGGTGGTCATGTACCCACCCCCTGCAGGCCCGCGTTTTGGGTCTTCCCGCACAATCATTTGCTGTGTTTAGCGGAGCCTGTGGAAGTGTTTGGGTCTCTCTCCACTCCGTTTCTATGAATTGTTTCCTGACCTGTCTGAGCTATTATTGTCCCAGGGGCTAGGCCGGGGGAACTTTTGATATGGATTCCGGGTGCTTGATTTTTCCGATGAAGAGATGAAGTCATCGGTTGGATTGGGTTATTGGGTTTTTTCTATTCATAGCTCCTGCTGCATAAGGCTTTTTGTACCTAAAAACAAACAATGCAAGATACAAAAAAAAAGAAAAAAAAGAAAAAAAACACGACGCAGAGATAGGACCATGAACTATTGCAACAACACCTCCAGCGATTGAAATCTCAATACCAGGAGAAATCATTGTCACCTTCCCCTACCCACCTCTCTTCCCCCATGATGGCTACTGCCTAGGGGTTGACGTTAAGCCATCTCCGCTCCTCGCCTGTGGCCTGTCGGCCTCGCCTCGTGAGGGTTCACGTTCTTGTTCTGCGATAACACTCGCTTATGAAGTTCGTATCTCCCCCTTACTCCGCACTTGCTTTGTACCTCGCTTACGATCTTGAGCAGTCAGAAAGCTTTGCCCTTCGTTTACGGTCTGCGTTATAGTGTCAGACTCTCGGTCGAAGCAGGCCTGGGCTTGCTGGGTTTGTACCTCTTATGGGGAAAGCCTCGGTTAGTAACATCACGGTCTCGCTCAGTTTCGTCGTTGTCCCAAAGCCCCTTGCTATGGCCCATTTTTCGGCTTCGGCTACCTTGCTCACAATCCTTCCTCCATCCACCTCCCGGTTTAGTGCGCTTGCACCCTACTGCTACATTCTCCTCCCTGGCTGGCACGCTACTGCTCCTTATCGGCTGGTACCCTACTGCTACACGTCAGCTGGCACACTACTGCTCATCATTGTTGGCTGACATCCCCTCTGCCCGCTGGCTCCACTTGCTCACCTCGTACTCCCATTCCGGTCAGGTGACCCCTCCTCAGTTACACTTGGCCGTGGTATAGCACTGCCTCCGTGCCTATTGGCCAATGCCTTGGATGAACTTAATGACCTGCTTGACCTTACAGCATGGTTTCGGTGGGCCCTCAGCTTTTCCTATGTTGCCGGTCATCCAGCCTCTACCCCGGGTCACCGTTTGTGACGGTCGAGATCATTTCTTTTGTTGTGGTGATCCTGTCGAAGGGTTTGGGTCTCTCTACCTATATCTTTCTATGTATTGTTTTCTTATGTGTCAGAGGTTTTTTCACCTTAGGTGCTAGACAAGGGGCAATATTCCTATAAATTTGAGGCGTTTGATTTTTCCCATGATGAGGTGAAGCGGGTCATGGGGAATGATTTATAGGTTTTGTTGCCAGAGCTAGCGATGCATGCAGTTTTTTGTATCTTAAAACAATAAATACAGGATAACAAAAAAAAAAGAGAAAAAAAAGAAACACGACCAAGAAATAGGACAAGCATCTCGGACTCTCTCCCCCCCCTCCTACATTTCACATACTTCCACGGCTTACCCCGCTTTGCTTCCAGGACAAACCCCTGGCCCACTTTGATTCTCAAGCCCACGGTCATGGCGGACCCGCACCAAATTCCCCCTCGGAACCCACTCTTCTGAAGGCTCTCGGGCCTGGACTCCCCAAATACCTCATGCTCGTTCACTCCTGCGATCGACCCCCCAATGGTCTTCATGGTGGAACAGTTCGCCCAAGCATGGGGCGCCCTCGGTATAAGCCCACTTCACCTTCCCGACTTCAGCCCAGACACTCTCCCGGGTCTGAATCCCTCCGAATCTACCACCGTCACACTACTCTCCCAACAGGTCAAACGACTAGTCTCCGTCTCTCACGAGCTTCGCAGAGTATCCTGTTCTCTCGAAACCATCTGCGTGGAAAATGAGGCCGTTATGGAGGGACTCTATGAGATCTCCTCCCCAATTGCCAACCTTCCCCTCCCCACTTTCGCCAGACAAGCCACTCAGGAATTAGCAGCACTCCAGGCGTCAATCCGCAACCTCTCACATCAAGTGTCAGCCCCAGCCCCCGCCCCTTCACCTGCTCCATTTCAAGCGCCAGCCCCCACGCGCCAAGGCCCCATGGCCCCCAGTCCCGTGCCTTCTTGGAAGGGACAAGAAAGGGCTCGAGCACCAGCCTCCCCGACCACCCCCAACGCTGAGGATGCTAAATACCTTATACCTTTCTACGTTACCAGAGTTGGAAAGGCCTTTGGAGACGCTGAGAGGTACGCCAAGCTGTTCACCCACTTCTACGAAGCCGGTGAGTTCCACTGGGGCGCCTGCGATGTCGTCGCTTTTACGCTAGTCAACCTCCACCCAGACCACACCCCATCCCACTCTTATGTTCAAGCAGCCTCTTGCTCCGACTCAGGCAGCAAAGCCCAGAAACCCGAGAAGCCCTCACCCCAACAAGTTGCGAGTAGGGTAGCCCCTCCTGTTAAAATGGGGCCTCCCTCCCTCCCAGGTGCCCAATAAATATTCTTTGCCCCACACCATTCCCCTGCCCCCCACCCAGACGACCTCACTATTGCAGCCACCTTTTCTGATATGGCTGCCTGCGTCCTTCGCGACTTAAACTGCCTTCTCCACCTCGGCTTGTCCTCTACTGTTAACGCACCTGGAGGCACCCCACTAACCGTAACTGACCAAGCAACCCTGGCTGGGTCATACGCCACCTACTTCCCCTCGCTCACCACGGCTCTCAACCAGACGTTTCCGGTTGGGAACAACCCCTGGTGCAATCAAGTCCGCGCCCCGACTGCCGTTCAGCTTGCGATTCAGTGGCACGGCCTCCCACTACAGTTCCTCACCCATGATGAAGAGGCACATTTCCCCTATATCAAGGGCGGAATCCTGAACGACAAAGGGAGCCCTGTTCGCTCAGCCCGGTACCTTAACCCTAGCAGTGATTCTCAGGAGACCAAGGAGGCCACTTCGCTGGTTGTCACCGTCGACACCCTCCACGTTTCCACCCTCAGCTCAGGGGTCGTCATCCTATTACAGAACCACACGGTCAAACTTGCCTTCTTCACCAGCAGAACCTCCAGTGTCAGAACTGCTGGAGATACGGACACGCTCATCAGCAATGCTCGGCAACCCACGCGAGGTGCCCGATGTGTGCCCTTCATGATACTCATGGGCTCACCGCTGCCAGAATCCACCATGCCCCAGGGGTGGCAATGCTAAGCCAGTCCCATCCGGTTTCCCGACCACGCTGTCCCCTTGCTCCACCTCCGGTAAGAGCACACTCCCACATTTAAGGAATTTCCGGCTCGAACTTTCCCAGGTGTCCCGAGCCCACCTCACTCCCCCGTCCAACCACGTCAAGACCCCAGGCATATGGGGGTCGATGGTGGACCGGCATCATCTACTCCCCCAACTAGGACGGGTCCTGATGATGTGCACCTCTTAACCACCAGACAACCTCCCCCGGCCGGGCCTCCACGCCTCAGTTTTATTCAAGGCTTTTATAGCCCTCTCCACCAGGAGGAGCCAAGCCCGTCCCCTGCTCCCTCCAGTTGTCGCGTCTGTCCCGGAAATGAATAAACACTCCCCCTCCCTAACAAGGGGCCCGTCCATGTTCACTCCCTCCTCTCCATCATCCAACATAACCGCCGTGGGAGCTGGAATGTTTTTCTATCCTTGTTTGAGTCGTTTCGGGAAACGACGACATACCCCTCACTTGTACTGCTACAGGACCGACCAGTCACCAAGGTGCGCCTTCCCTCCTTTTCTGGATTTGTTTCTTCTTTTCCCCCATCAAGAAGCCACATGTTGCCGCCTACGTACACAGGTCTTTCTTTTCTCAGTTTTCGGTACTCCTGCTGTTCAAAGGAACAGACAAGGTCCTCGCCCTGGACCTCTCTTCCAAGGAACCCCTCTTTAATACTCACTTCAATTCATTTGGGCTTATTAACACCTATTGCACTAACGCCTTTGAACAACGTATCAACTCCGTCTCCCCGGAGACACGCTTCCTGGACCTTAGCATCCGCCTCCTGGTGGTAGGGGACCTCAACATCCACAACCCCCTTTCAGACCCGACGCGCTCGTTTTCATCCCAAGAGCTTAATTCCTCTGTCCCATATTTCGAGAAAGCAGCAGGAGCCGGCATGGCACTCATAAACCCCGCTGGAGAATACACCCAGTTCTCCCTAGCAGGAAGGGCTCGCTCCTCTGTTATTGACCTACCATTTGCCAACACGCACCCAGTGCCGATGGTGCATAGCTGGGAATCTTCCCTCCCCTCAATAGGCTCCAAGCACGTCCCTATATCCATACTCCTCGCCCTCCCCATAGCAACTCGGAACCCGCAACGGCCTCGATCGGATGACACGGACTGGGACACTCTCTCACCAGTCATTAAAAACTTCAGAGTCCCCCCGCCCCCGCTGTGCCCCTCCCCATCGCAGCCGGACGAGTGGTTGTCTAAATCGCTCGACCTGTTCACAGCCTTCCTGAGAGATCACACATCCAATTCTTGGCCCTCCCACCACTCCAAACCCTGGTGGTCCCCCCACCTGAGTATCTTCCACCGACAATTCAACAAGGCCGCCAGGGTGGCTCGGAAGCACAACACCCCGGTTCTAAGGGATCTGGCCACCACCTCCAAGGCGGGGTACTTCAAGGCTATTAAGGCCACGCAGAAAGAGCACTAGTTCTCATTCCTACTCAATTCAACCCCCCAGAGCCTGTGGACTACCAAGAGGTTCGCATACGGCCGCGCTCCGCCTCGTTTCGCAAGTCTCCCCGGAGCAGACACCTCCCAGCAAATGAACAAGGCCCTTCTAGACCACTGCTTCCCTACAAGGGAACCTTTTTCTCCCCCAGTCAGACTAAGGCCATCCAAGACATGTCCCAACCTAACGACAGAGGAAATTTCTCGCCCATCTCGAAATTCTCTCCCAAATTGGCGCCTGGCCCAGACGGGATCCCGTACTTAGTCTGGAATAAGGTCAACACGATCAACCCCACAATCCTCCGCGAATTCTTCTCTCCGCTGGTTACCCACGGATACCACTGGGCCTAACTAAAGGGATCAAAGCGTGTAGTCCTCGACAAGCCGGGGAAGCCCTCCTCCGAGTCACAATCATCCTTCAGGATTATCGTCTTCATTCGGACATTCCCTAAGATCCTCGAAAGCGTCATAGCCGCCTGCCCCCTCCAGGCAGCACGAACGACTGGGCTGCTCCATCCCGACTAGTGCGGCTTCCTTCCCAGGCTCAGCATCTATGATACATGTCTCCCCCTCTCGAAAGACATAAGAATACAGTAGAGGCCACGCCTAAAGGTCTCGTCCCTATTCCTCAACATCAAAGCAGGGTTTAACAATGTCGACAACGCCACACTGGCTTGTATCCTGCGGGAAGGAGGGATCTCCGTACCTACTTGCCTGGGGCTCATCATTTCTCAGCGAACGGAGCTGTACCTTGTTTTTCCAAGGAGCCCCTGCGACCTCAGCCCCGGTAAATGTCGGAGCCCCGTAGGGCTCCCGGCTCTTTCTGCTCCTCTTCCTCCTCTACGTGGCTCCCCTACACCTCAGCGGCCCTCGTGGTCTAATGATTTCGTACATGGATGACTTCGGCCTTACGGTGGCCTCTTTGTCCTACAGTGGCAACATCCGTCAACTCCAGAAGCTCTTCAACAGGCTGGAAACCAACGCAGCACCCCTGGGCATCTCCTTTTCAGTCCCCAAGACAGAGCTCATACATGGGGCACTACAACCCAGAGGAACTCCGGCACTTGCCTCGCCCCCATACAGATCAAGGGTGAACTCTTCCACCCCCAAGGAGCGATACAATGGCTCGGTTACACGTTTATGCCAGCCCTCAACACCCCGACCCATTTCTCACACCACCTAGCCTTCACCCACGGAGCCTTCACCCAAGGAGCCTTTGCTCTGATCAGTTGCCTGAGCCCCCCAGGCGCAGGCCTCGCCCCATACGTATACCACAGACTGGCCAACTCCGTGATCGCCCCCATCTTGCTGTACGGGGCAGACCTATTTACTCCAGACGTGGGCATGAAGGCCCAGCTCAATACCTTCTGGAACAAGGTCCAGAGAGGCACCATGAACCTTTTCTCAGCAACACCAATCGCGATCCTGTCCAGGGAATGCGGCCTTCCCCCGGTCTCCCTTCTAGTCTACCAAAGACAACCATTAGCGGCCCTCAGGACCGCGAGCTCCCCGCCCAGCGTGAACCCGGCAACGGCACGTGTCCTTCCGTCTTTCCTCTTCCTCTCTGCCCACTGGGCATCGCACTCCTCAAAGGCACTTACTAGTGGCCTCAAATCTATCTACCTGCCCCTAAACTGGAGGACACCCCGCCCGACCCCACCAATTAGGAAGCCCCTCCCACTAGACGAGGTGGCCCATAGAACAGTACCCTTCACAAATGATCTTTCCAGGATGCCCATGATAAACTCCTATGTGGTCCCCACGTCGATGGCCCTCCTCCCACAGTCCCTAATGAACAACACCTATGCCACCCTGAAGAAGGGACTCAGGGAATCCCTCCTCGATAAGTGGGCTAAGCGCTTCCCCGCACCAGGGTACTACCACCACCCGTCCGCCCAAAACGCCGGGCCCTTCATGAGACAGGGCAAGTTTATGGCAGGACGGATCCACCAGATGAGAGCGAGCAAAGGTTACGTGGCCGCCCCACTTGGAGGTCGCCAGAGGCAGACACGTCCTGCCCCCGCTGAGGCTGGGAGCCTGACATCTTCGTGCCCGCCATCCTCTGCTGCCCCTCCAGACTGGGTCCCAGAACACGCCTCTTGCACAGCATGACCGGTGTCAGTCACGAGAACCCCGTTTGGAACACTCCCCGTCTCCTCAAAAGGCTCGTGTCCATCAGCGTCACCTCAACTGCATTCCCCCCCACAAGGTTCCCACACACTACTCCCCCTTCCTCCCCCCTGTTACTTCTCTCCCCCCCCAGGATAGACCCCCGGGTGTTTCCTGTTTTTTGGTTGGCCCAGTTTTAAATGGGACGATGGCTTTCAGTGTTGCGTTTTCTTGTATTTAGATCTCTTTCCGTCTTCCAAACTACTTTTAGTTTGTACTTTCCTTTGAGAGTGGCCATGGGCCCACCGGAGGAGAAACCTTCAAATAGTGGATTATCTCTGGCCGCGTTTCTTTGCTTTCTTTATGTTTTTTGCTTTATAGGTTTTTGTTTTCTCCATAGCTAGGGCTGCATGAAGCTTTTTGTAACTGAAAACAATGAACGCATGATGACAAAAAAAAAGAAAAAAAGAAAAACCGACCAAGAGATAGGATCCTCACACAACCATCCAGGTCCCTTTCTATACTTAAGATATTGCAATTGGATTCTACTATTACTCGCTTTACACTCACTCCTCCTCTACACACTAAGAACCCAGAGACTATTGCGATAGTCGCAGTGACAGGTCGCCCAAACATAGAACTATTGTGGTACTTGGATCAAGCACGAGAATCCACCCTTCTTACTATCTGACTAGATAGTATCCTGCGACGGATAACTCAAGACAAGCAAGCCAGTTCCGTACTATCCGAAGGGATAGTACCTCTCTAACCGTTGGTGCAAGAAAACAAGACTCGCTTAGGCAGGAGACGACTGTCATTGGCTGTTGCGTACCTGCTCAACAATAGAATTGTTACAGTGAGGCTCATCCTTCCGAGCCTGATTTAGATACTGAGTGCAAGTTCAATATGTTGTTCTGTTGAAAGATGGCCGGTCGGAGACATTTAGATGAAGTTGTTTTGTGTCACCGTGCCTCTCGACTCACCATGTGGTATGATACCGTAACAACTTGAATAATTGGACGGTGTACAATGAAGTCAAGAATTGGCTTCTCTGGAAAGGAGGCCAAAACAGAGCAAAAACACGGCCCCTTTCCCCCTCCAAGACATAGAGAAAAAGAAAGGTTTCTTGACCTTCCTCTGAGAGGAAAGTCCAACGACATAGCACACTGTCCAATTATTCAAGTTTTTACGCTACGTTACCACATAGAAGCCACAAAGCTTCTATTCCTGCAATAACAAGAGCAGCTATGAATGGGCTTTCTTTTTCGTGCACAATTAGCAATTTCTTTTCTCATATTTCACACAGGTTTAATAACAAAATTCTCATTCTTTGACTGTAAGACAGAATTGTTAGTCAGTCCAATATCTCGGTTGTCGAGTTGTGTGAGACCTGGTTGCGCACCTGGTGATTGCCGATCACATTTTTTACACTACTGCATACCGTATTTGGTAAACACACACCCGGCAAATTGCCCTACTGCTCTTCCACTGGCTAGCCTCCCTTGCCTGTCAGTACCATCTCCGGTTGCTTGACGGCCGTATATTGGTAAACGGGCCATTAGTCGCTAGGATTCTTCCTCACAAAGGCCCTCATTTTTCCCAAAGGGTCTTTGAACTTCTCAAGCAGGCTCTCTTCCGGGTTCTGCTTTAGCGCGCCGACAACACACCTGAAGGTGCCGGGTCTCCTCCATCCAGGGCCGGTTGGCGCATTCCCGATGATAGTGGATTCGCCAGAGATAACGATATAGGTGGGGGGTGGAGGCACAATTGTAACACACTCGCTGGGGAGCCTGAGCCTATACTTACTAAGGACATTTGCACGCTCTTGGCGCAAGATTCCCAAGGGACTAAGTAGTTGCTGTCAGTGCGCACCAGTTGTACTTCTGTGGCTAATCAGGCCTGGAATATCTTGACAGAGTGAGGTTAATCAAGGACGAGGGCCAGGCTCCGTAAATGCCCCGACTGCTTGAAGTGTTATCAGCTCACATTCTATTGCCAAGGTCATTGTAGAAAGTATCCATGGGCGCGATTCCCGCCTCAATCTGTCTCTGAGCATCCTTTGGGTCTTGTCTTGCAATTCCCACAAAGTAGGAGATGGCGATATGAGCTATGCCTTGAGTGAGGTACTCTTGTGGTTGCACCGCAAGCAAGAGAAGTCGGGACCCTGTGCATTCGACTTTTGCTATAGAGGCTTCCACCTGCTGATACAGTGGATAGAGGCTCGGGTAGGTGGCTGGAGTGTATGGTTCATACCATTCAAAACATACATGAGGCTGCAAAATTAGTGTTAGATGTGACTATGCTAGTTTTAATGCCAAGGCAAATATTGAACGTGTATTTGAGGTCAAGGGTTTGAATAACAACAGGATTATGATACAAAAACAACAGGATTGTAACAATCACCACAGTGTAGGAGCGAGGTAAAAATGTTTAAAATTACAATAAATCTAAACTATATAAGTATTCTACTCTAGCTCTATTGTATCAGTGACTCGTTGATGACTTTTATATTTGTGTTCCATTGACCATCAATCTGACATAGAATACCGCGTTTCTTGATTGGTGGTATTTGCAGGCTTGGTATATTTTAAATGTAATTTCACAGTGGGAGCATTGAGGAATGAAAGTAGTCAACAGGTAGTCATTTGTAAACACTGGTCGGTTTGTTACAAAGTTACAGTATGTAATGGCTACAGAGAGTTTGATTAGGGCTTATTCAGTTTAGAAGAGGTTCAGGTTTAACTTAAGATATTTTGTATTAATAATTATTTTTTGGCCCTAAAAGCCTACATTCTAAGTGTAAAATATTGAATTACTAATGATATCAAATGTGGCTAATGTAACATAATTTCCCTTCTTCCACCCAAGGTTCAATATTTGAAATTAGATAGGCTCTCTCAATATTAACATAGTGGGCCAAATAAAACCTCACAATTGTTCTCAACCCTCTTCTCTATACTTCGGAATTTTTTTTTGCCGAATAATGTGATTGGCTGTAGAGCCACTCAATTGGACAATGCGCTGAAAATCTGGTGAATGTTTTGCATGGCTTGAACAATACTGAATGCCTTCCATAGAATGCTGAGGTTGCTTGCCTGAGTTGTTACCCGCCTATGAGGAACTAGGATTCATTTTGTATTGTCATTACTTTGTGGATAGTATCCAATCGGGGTCGCAGTCTAGTGGCAGTGATGCGATATTGGGTCAAAGGGTCCTGGCCCGGCTGTGGTCAAACATGTCAGTACATGATGAGTAGTGGTTATGGGGCTTGCAAAAGTTAGTTATGATGGGCATGTAAGATGATGGTTTCAACGGCGGAAAACATTACAGTGACTGATCATGGCTGCTTATTCTACTTGTTATTAGGAAAGGTTGTTTCAAGATAGAGTTGAAGAGCTCCCCTGATATCGCTAAAGCATGTGAAATGAACCTCCAAATCCCCTAGAGCAGTTGATGCTAGACGTTTGTAAACTGAAACATGGTGAGGACTTGCGGGGTAGCCCATGTGAAACATCATTAGTATTTAAAAGGTTAGAGATCTGAAAGGGGGCCCTTGGGAGTAGGAGGGAGCAAAATGAGAGACTGTTGGATGTTCTTTTATCCACCGGGGTGCCTTAGGTCATAGTCTTGGCATTTGCAACCTCCAGGATCGTCAGAATCTGATCAAGGAAATAAGACTCCGAGTTTGTAACAAGATCGAAATTGCCACACACAGAGTGGAGCTTGATCCACATGACGGAAGAACAGAAGGAAGATAGTCGATATTGTAATATGCGATCGGAATATGTGCACAGAACTAGGGTGAACAATGGATAAAATCAACTAGTAAACATCTCAAATCGTGACCATGGTTCTTCACCTAACAACAATACAACCACAGTTGACCTATATAATATAGTAAGTGAGTTCAGCCATTACCACCCTGTTCCCATAATATGGAATAACAAGGACAATGAAAGAAGTATCCTGTGAGGTGTTGAAATTCTCTGTATATTTCCTATGTATATTCAACACACTACCATGTATTCTTTGACGGAGGTGGTGTTTCGGCTCTGCCTTTCCACCACTTACATTACTCCAGCTAAGATATATTATAGTGTTTTATTGTTTTTTTCTGGATAATATCTCGGGATTTAACATCTGCTTTCCAATCTGGTGTTTAGGATTTTACAGTTGTTTATACATCTCTTATGCACCATTCATGGTCATGATATTTCTAATAATCACTCCTCACCCTTTTGTTTCCACCCACATTATTTGGGATTTACTTGAGTAGATTTAAGGGTCAAACATGTGCGCACTTATCCCTCTTACATGGTTTTCCCTATATTTCTCTTGCGTATATGGACGCCTACTTTTCTATAAATAAGGTGCTACAGACTACCTGGCTTAAAGAATGAAGAACGAGATTCCTACAAATCCCTTCTTCACCTCCTTGGTAAGTGACAATTCCAACCCCCCTCGTACTTGCGAAGTTTTATCCACATAGAATACATTTTGCCATATTCACACTGGCATATTGAACATGAGGAACAAAATGAATAAGAAAGAACAGAAAATTGGCTTTCAAGTCCACCAGAAACGAGTATGAAAACGTAATGGTTTGAAAGATATAGTAGGGAGGAGAAAGAAACTCTAGTTGAGATGAGTAGGAAACCATATACGAATAGTTCATGTGGCTTTTATGATACCATTCTGCAGGAGCCAATCCCAGATAGCAAGTACCCCAGTCGGCTAACTCTGGGGCAAACAAGCAAGTCAGGAATTATGAAAATGGCCAATTGGCTTTGAAAAAATATATATAGTCTCTTGCTTTCAGAATAGGACTATGAAAGTTAGGAAAAGTGGTTGGTCTAAATATAAGAATAACAATTGGTAAGAAGAGCAGGAATAACAAAGCAGGCCAAGCAAGAAGAACTGTCCCTCATCCTGCTAGGGGTGACCAAGTACACCAATTGACTACCTCACCCAGCATGGATAATAATACTACCAGTAGTATCTTTAAACCACCCAATGTATTTACAGTCCCTTCTTCCTGGTTACAGGTAAAACAGTGAGTGGGAATGCTTACCTTAGGCACTGGTTGTCCTTCACACACACACATAGCATATGCTTGTACTTACATGGTAGTGATAATGATATTCTATTTGCACACATACCGGGTCACAGTAGTTTTGCTCTTGAGGGCAGAAGCTTGAGGAAGTCTGTGTGCAATAATCCAGGGGGCGAGCAGTCTATTCAGTTGGCTCCACCTCCTCCCCCTCCACTGTGGCGTATTTGCCTGCCTCCTCCACCGCCTTCTCCTCTACCTTCTAGGTGGTATCTTCGCTCACCTAGTATTGTTCCTCTTCGGGCTTGTGTTCAATTGGGGCATGGAGAAAGAAGGGACCAATGTTTAGTACCCAAGAGACTCCACAACTGGTACGACCAATAATATCGGATTGGTCTTGGATCCTAGGGCTCCATGTTCTTTGGCCTTGGCATGTAAGCAGTAGACACTGGTCCATCACTGGTCCTGTCTTCCATAATTCGACATCTATCTCTTGCTTGATCCACTTCACTTCTATCCCAATCACATTTTTAACATGCCCACAAGAGTTCACCAACCACAATCAGTAGACCCATATTAAGCTACTTCTGGACCGTGAAACACCACATTTAATAATAAGAGTTGGCCAACCCGTTGGTTTTTTGCCAACAAGATAGGCTTTCCATGCAGTGTCTACTTCTT
>Ga0307510_10006629_pt1 | contig 13812 bp, 19 predicted proteins | sample 12_EM_MG_FD_207224 | JGI IMG/M metagenome (GOLD analysis project Ga0307510, IMG submission 207224) | Populus trichocarpa ectomycorrhiza microbial communities from riparian zone in the Pacific Northwest, United States - 12_EM | ecosystem: Host-associated > Plants > Roots > Unclassified | place... | reverse complement strand
TGCAGCTCCGCCAAGCCATGTTGCACGTAGTAAGCGGTTGACCGTGAGATGGCCCCTCCCTTTTCGAAAAAGGCTGAAGCCGGCATAGATGGGAGGTGTGAATATCGAGAATAGCTGATAACCTTTGGTCATAGAACGTCGAACAAGGTATTCGGTATCGGCGATGCGTGCATAATATAAATCAGTATCCTCTGAGGAGGACATAGCGTGGGTTGGAGTTATCGAACTGGACGAATTCCGGCCCGGGGAGACTGACAGAAGCAAACCTCAGCGTGACATTGTGTGACTTGTGATACGAGCTACCCCTTGACCAAAAGCCACTCTCATGTCGTCCGCAACCATAATGGACTCGTTCGATGCACCGATGCTCGACTACTCTGGCGATTCGGACGTGCACATGCACACCACCGTGTCTTCTCCAAAACCGTGGTCTCAATCTGAAACGATAATGGAGGAAGACGTCCACCCGATACACTTCCCCAACCCTTTTCCTTCTCACCCTCCGCAGCAAGACGTGGAGATAGACATGGATGACTATTACAATGAGAATGTCGAGTATGAAATGGCAGATGGCGAAGTCACGGTACCTGACACCGAGTTGGTCGACGTTGATGTCTATGACGCACCGCGGGAGGAAGCGTTTTTGGCTTCTGCCCCCGTCTCTCACTCCGCGGACCTTACAACCCAAAATCCTGAGCCCAGGAAACCAGCGGCAAATCATTTCGCCCCTTCTGACGTTGGAGTTTCTACAGACCATATCCCTACCGTCTCCGACCCCGAGCGCCTTCTCTCTAAATCTGCTGAACCAGAGCCTCTTACACCAATTCTCCCTCAAGAGGCGGTAGTACAAGATCGTGATATCAACTCGAGTCAGGATACCGCTTCGATCACTTTACAGACGGGCGCACCGCCCTTGCAGGTCGTTCTCGAAGACCCACGTTCTGGGGGTGGCGCCGCAGCGGCCCTCGAAGGACGTGCAGATTTGTCTGCCGGTGTCGACAGCACGTCCCACAAGGTCGATACGTCCCAGTCTTTGGATGATTCAGAACAAAAGAACGGACCGGAATCTTCTACTGCGGCTGCGGAACGCGAGTCATCGGCTTCCGTTCCGCAGGATGTGACTCCACGCGAAGAACCGCCCCATCAAGCTGAGGTACACGAGGATGAGTCCCACGAGGGTGTACGGGTTCATCACGAAGGTCACGAGAGTGGTGTTCCCGAGGCCGCACTGGACAGCACAGAAACTGGCGAACCCCCGCGCGCTGTTGCCGAATCCCATGAGGCCAATGAAGAGGACAATGACGACCCCCACGAAATCTCTGAAGGGGTTTATATTGAACCTCCCCCGCCGGTTTTGATAGAACTACCATCATCTTTGGATCAGTCTATATGCACCCTCTTCAACACGCCGGCCCACCTTCCTTCGGATGACACTGAAGGGAATGCGTCAACTACTACAGCTTCGTACATTGTTTTGCTTCAAAATCGACCCACCCTCTACTACGAAACATTGAACGATGTTTTCGACGCTTTGCGCGAGGAAGAACGCATTCAGTCCATGACAGAATTCATTGACGGCGAGATGGTTCTTGATGCCCACGACTTGCAGTTGGTTGTATCTGAGGTGATTTTCACTCCTATAATGTCCGTTTTTTGCGCTTACTCCCATAACAACAAGGATAATGTTCATGCGCGTGAAATATCTCTCCACGATTTGAATGTTTTACACGATGGCCTAGGTTTAACGGGTCCCCTTCGCCTCCGACTACGGACCGTGCTATCCAGATTCATCTGCCGATATCGCAGTCTTCAAAGTCAAGTAACGCGGCTTAGGGTCTCTGAGACAACAAATCACCCGGCTGATGACCCTAATGAAAATGAGCGGGCGTATGTAGGACCACGTGAGTCTATGGTCGATCCCTCTCGGGGTTATGGTGTTAACATTTTGTCAGCCCCAGAAACTGACCCCGGCTATTATCAAGTGCTTAATGATGACAGACAAACTAAGCGAGAGCCAACAAATGATGGTGATCACGAAGGACTCACGAAAGGCAACGTGGACGAACCGGAGGACGTTGAGTCCACGGACTATGCCCATGCAGAATATCAGGACGAGCACGAAGAGGAGACTTACGACGAGTCTGAACAATATGCCGATGCTCGGGAATATCTTCAAGTGCTCGAGGAGGAAGCGGGCACACACGAAGAAACTGATCAACTTGTTGCTAATGACGAATCAGAGTTTGTGCTAGATGCCGACCCCACTTACGAAGGCTCAACTGATCCAGAAACAACGGAGTATCAGGAGCGTGATGAAGAACACGGAGAAGATGGAGTATCTGCTGACGTGGAGGTCCCCAATACCACCACAGCATCTGCACACACAAAAGAAACCATTTTACCAAATACAAAGTTGGGTGTTCTGACTGAAGTGCCAGAATCAGCAGCTACAGGCGAACATCCTCAACCGGAAGACTCGGAAGGTAAGTCTTGTCAATGCTTTACGATGCCCTTGCTGACTGAGCCTCCTCACAGAATCGCGAGCTCTCGATGCTGAACTTTCTAGTGCTGATGGCGTTTATGAAAACGAGGAAACGGAAGCTGATGGGCTCACAGGTTTGTCGTAATCAAGTTATATCTATGCCATTCCACTAAGCCGAGTGCAGAGGATGCCGAGGCCGAGGATGACACTACTGGTGACGCGTCCGCACGGCCTATCGACAACCTCCCAGATGCTACCAATGAAGAACAGGATGCCGCTAGTCATGACAAGATCAATTTCGGCGCGCAGGAGGTGGAATTAGCAACACCGGCAGTATCATCAACGGATGAATTCTCGGAATCTGTGAATCTCGATCATCAACCAGAGGAGGATGACGAGAACCCGGAGAGTTGGGAGCTTGACGACGGCTACGTTGCTTGGGACGAGACCATTGAAGGCGATGAGCTTGATATTGCGCTAGCTGGTGAACCCGATTCAGTCTCATCGGGCAGCTCCACACTCTCCGGCAAGACGGCGTCGATAACCTCCAAACGGTCCTTTGCCGAGGTCGACCCGACGGTCGCACAGTCATCGTTACAGAGTCAGCTAACTTTACGTGAACCTATCAACTTCTACTAACGGAGCTCTCTCCCCAGGCCCGAAAAAAACACGAACGCGATGACACGCGTTTAGCATGCTTGTCAGCCACGTCTTATCAGCAGTTTCATGCTTTCCCTGCATCGGCACTATATTTTCATCCCCCTGGCATTTTATCACATTGGCAGTACTTCCGTTACCCTTCAAGAGGCTTTCAACACTTGGGTTACATCACAAGCTTTATCGACTTGTTATTGCTAAAGGCTAAGTGTTTCTTGATCGTTGCGTTTAGCGATTTTCCACGATTCCATCGATGGTACCTTCCTTGACGTTACTCCGTGTCTACTAATTTTTTTCTAGGCGATAACGTACTCAGCAACGAAGCAACGCGAAAGGACAACTGGCCGAGGCATGCAGTGTTGGGAATTACAGTATCGATAATTGTGTTTCTCCCCAGCATAGTTAGTCGCAAATAGTGTGTGTAGATGATTCTGTTGCCCATAGGCAATATTTTAATTCTTTATATTATTATTGATTGTGGCCGATAATCTGACTTGTCAGAACGAGAAACTCTTCCCTGCTACGCTGCTGCATGGCAGACGCGGATACCGCCAATGTATGCGCCCAAATTATTCACACACACTTTGGTCACTTCACCTCTGTCAGTATCGCGTCCAATCGCTATTATTCCTCGTCTGATAGTGATGTGTTAGACCGTAGCTTCCACCCTTCTTAACAGGGGCCGGCTCTCCTTTCCTCAACTTGTGCGATATTCACAGCTGAGACCCCGCACAGTACGTGCGGCTATTCTCGTGCTCGTCCAGCACAACATCCTTTGGCATGCGACTTCGGAGGATGCAGGTGAAGTCTTCGAGGTGAACACTGACGAGTGCTTGACGCGGTTGCGGTTCGGAAGATATGTCTGGCTCGCAGAACAGCACTTCGGGACGCTGGTATGTCATCGTTGGTGCATGTGATCGACATATCGGTGTCGAACAAGACCTTGTTATAGGGTGCCAGAATTGTTCAGCTACTTCTTGACCATGGAAAGCTTCGTCCGCCAGATATCATGTCGCGTCTCGCGCCTAAAGGCTCAAAGGGTACGAGCGTCGCGGTCCGCCCTCCCCTTCCTTGACCCACTGTTTTCCAGATTCCACTGTGTATGCGCAAGCCTTGCACAAGCTCGTCACATCGTCTTATCTCAAGCCATCGACCGCGCTATCGCACATCTCCCCGAGGGACAAGCGAATTTCGTATGAAACGGAGGAAAAGGCAAAAATCACCGGCTTTCCGACCGCGAAAGAGCTTCGCCTGGCTCGTGAAGTTGCGGCAGGCCGCCTTAAACGAGAAGAAGAGGAGGCAGAAAAGGCCGGCATAGTGAGTCGACTCCCTCGCAAGATCGGACGGGCATGGGAGAATTGAATGTGGGCAATTACAGAAACCCAAGAATCAGGTGTCTTCAAGGCCCTCGAAGGCATGTAAAACCTTTTTAACGATTAATGATTGCTCATGTTCCACCAGCGAGTTAAGGTTTCGGATGACAATGTCGTCGATGTAATGCGGATATTTCTTTTACCCATTTACTTCCCGTGACCATTCCCACAGAATGATGTATACTTCCGAGTTAATTATGATAGATTCAACATACATATTCGCAATCAGGTGGGCGTGCATTTGTTTTCTCTCTCGCGATGACTGAAACCCTTTGACAGCTCATCGAGGCTGCGGCGAGGGAACGCTTCAATGATGGTACTGCGCTAGTCTTAAGTGCTGCTCTCAAGGCGACAGAGAGTGAACAGAAGTCACTTGCTGAGATTCGCTCCGGTACGTCTTTATCATTCTGCGAAGGTTTCCTCTCTCACTGGTTGGTTATCAAGTCCCTACTACGGTTGCCAACATATCTATGCAGCTCGAGGATGACCGTGCGCTAGGGTCGGGGCTCGTTCTCAACACCAAAAAGCCCAAGGCCATCACGCTGGTAAAGGCCTACCTGAGTATGCTTGCCTTCGTGGACAATCCCACACCGGCGGGGAAAGCCTCTTCTTTCATAACATTCTCCGGCTCAAAAGTCTACGTGGAGTTTGAGATCATCGCCTCGCGTCTACGAAGGCGTGTGCTAGAAGCTGTCACTAGAGAGCGGCATGGGGACGATGGCGTGCGGGTTTTGCGTCTCTTACTCGACTGTGGCAAGGTCGATGAGAAGCAGGTGTGTGTTTGCTTCGACAACTCGATTCGCACGTGGTATGGAAGGTGATGTCTACAGGTTTCAAAACTTGCAATGATCGCCCCCAAGGATGTTCGGCCGTTACTGTCTGCCATGTCAGCCGAATCCATAATCAGCATCCAAGAAGTCCCAAAAAGTGCGGATCGCAATCCAACGCGCATGTTTTACCTATGGTCAGCTTATCTGTCGATTCGTCTTGTCGAACCATATGACCAATTCGTGCGATATTCTCCAGGTATGTCGATTTACCCAAAGCTTGTTCCGTACTCTTGGGAAACCTATACAAGACCTTGTATAATATCAATGTGAGGAAGCAAGCGGAAACCAACGAGGCAAGTGTCAAGGCGGTGTTGGAGAAGCGAGAACGTAGTAATGTGAGTCAGGATGAAGGATTACTCACACGGAATGAGCGGGAGACTCTGAAAGAGTGGGAGTTGAGAATAGAAAAGTTGTCCGTGTTGGAGACACGGGTCGAGGAGGTTGTGTTCATTCTGAAAGACTTGGGTTCCTTAGGTAGGTTAGAATGAGTAAAGTACAGTAATTAATGATATTACGCCCGCACAAGAACCGTGACGTAGAACGTAATATATTTGGCCGACTCACGCACGAGACCCACGTCGCGATGTTGCGACGTCCCGTGACCTCGCCTTGTTCAAGTCATCGTCCACGTCTACAACATGAAGGAGTTCCACACGGACGTGGAGACTGGCGACGATACTTACAAGCCAGAGCCCGAGAGCGAGGAGCAGCAGTCCCTTCTTCCTTCCTCGATCAGAGAACCACCTGCTGCTCCTTCGACTTCCCGACTGTCCGTATGCTGCCCTTCTAGAGGCAAAGCGTTCTCTACGTCACACCTCATCCTTGCCTTCGTCGTGGGGTCTCTCGCATGTTTTCTTACCCAATTCGCTCTCTTTGGTACCGCGTGCTACTCATCAAGGGCCTCGGACGACAATTCGGCCCATGTTCTCGCTCCTCCTTATGTTGGGTCGACCGAGGTGCATAATTGGCCACCTGCCGCCCCGACCAACGATGTTCCCACCTTATTCCCCTCCGATGTTGGCCACGCCGGTGCAACACCAACGGGTGCCGAGCCTGCGCTCATCCTCACCGCACCCTCCTATCCCGTTCACACTGGCGCGGCACAGTTAGTTGTACCTTCGACTTTACAGGATGGCTCAAAGTCGACGAGTGGTTTCGACCTTTTCAAGAAATGGGGTAACCTCTCTCCCTGGTACAGCGTCAAGCGAGGGGCCTTTGGTATCGACTCCGATCCAGGGGCACCTGATGGTTGCAACGTCACTGGTCTTCATTTGCTTCACCGCCATGGGGCCAGGTATCCCACTGCATGGTGTAAGTGGACCATTTTAAGATCCTCGATATGGTTCGACGTTTTTAAAAAAATCTTATTGATGGTGGAATAGCTGCGTACGGTGGTCCTGCTGAGCTGGCCCATCGCTTGAACGAAGCCGCAGCGGATTGGACGGCACAAGGCGACCTGGATTTTCTGAACAATTGGTAAGTATGAGCCAACCTGTCATAGACTGTACCTGACTCCATATGTCTTAGGACGTACAAGCTCGGAGAGGAAGGTACGTTTCTCATGTAAACGCTCTCGGAGTCCAGAGCTCACGTCTTGTAGTGTTGACTCCTTTCGGGAGACAACAGCTCTGTCAGTTCTAGCCTTTCGTAAAAGATATTCGATAACTTATGATAAATGCAGTCGACCTCGGCATTTCCACACGCTTGAAATATGGATTCCTACTCAAGGTCCGCACGTTTCAATGTGATTCGTGTACGGGATCTGACGTTTTTTAGGACTTCACGGATGCTCTTCCCGTGTTCCGCACCGAGTCTCAGTCCGTCTTGAACCGCCTGATATTGTCCTCACCCTTCTGATTTTCTGCATTAGGGACCGAATGTTGGCCTCTGCGCTTAATTTTGCCGCCGGGTTCTGGGGTATTCCTTATGAGCACAAGTACTTGCAAAGTATCACTATCGAAGCCCGTGGTGTAAGTTCCCTGTCATTCTGTACTTGAAACTGAACTAGACGCTTTGGGATAGTTTAATAACACCCTCGCCTCATACATGACGTCCGTGTCTATACTATCCCTCAACCTCTCCACGCTCACATATTTTCAGCTGTCCTAACGTTGGTGATCGTTCCAAAGCTCGTCGTAGCAAATTATTCCTGGAAGAGTGGACCAATACCTACCTCAAAGAAGCGCAAGACAGACTACAGAAGCAAATTGACGGCTATCCGCTCACCATTGAGGATGTATACACGATGCAGCAGATGTGTGCTTTTGAAGTCTGTTTTGTCTACTGTCCTCATCCAAGATTCTAAGTGATGTCCATTGTAGACCGTAGCCATCGGCTTTTCCAAATTCTGTGGTTTGTTTACTGAGGAAGAATGGGAAGGGTTCAATTATGCGTACGTCCTTTTACTTTCTTTCACAAGCTTTCATGGGCTGAAAGATGTTCCCAGCATGGACATAGACTTCTGGTGAGGCCTTACCCCCTCCTGAAAGGTCACGATGACATATCCCCGTTCAAGGTACGACTCTGCTTTCGGGTCTCCGCTATCGCGTGCACTAGGCATTGGGTATGTACAAGAGTTGGTTGCCCGTCTTACACATACACGAATCGAGATGCACAATTCCTCTACCAATGCAACACTTGATGATAACCCTATTACTTTCCCCCTGGATCATGATCTATACGTAGATGCGACCCATGAAGTGGTTGTACTCTACAGTAAGTTTGGTATTTCACGGTTAGCTTAATCAAACTCAACACTTTCCGCTGTAGTTATCACTGCTCTCAACCTCACAAGCTTTGCGGCGAATGGTCCATTACCCACCGACCATATTCCGAAGGACAGGACTTTCCGTGTTTCTGAACTCGCGCCATTCTCAACGAATGTCCAGTTCCAACGTGAGTTTTGATCACCATTCCCTACGTTTGAATGAGCCGAACAAGTCCACAGTGCTTTCCTGTCCCTCGCGAGAGAGTGAACAGATTCGAGTCATAATAAATGACGCCGTTGCTCCCCTCACAGGCATCGAGGGATGCCCTGACGATGCCCATGGGATGTGTCCTATCTCGACATTCGTTGCTGCGCAGAAGAATATTATCGCTAATACGGACTGGAACTGGGCTTGTCATGGGGACTGGGAAGTACCTGCAGGTCACGATTGGAACACAACCACTGGGGACCCTCCTAGCAGGGTGTCATAATCGCGTTTTCCATCACTTGAGTTGTTAGTTGAATTTAAAAGTTACCCGGACAATAGAAATCATCGCATTACATGAATACTGTCTTCGCCGGCGATCTAAGAGTCACTGTTTATTCCAATCCAGTTTCTGACAGGCAGCGGCAGCTGGCCAATCAGGTAAATACATGTCGAGTCATGCCTGTGCACGTGGCTGCCTGTACATCTGGGCCTGCTGGCCGCCGCCGCCTCGATGGCCTAATACACAGTTTGGCTATGTACACGCGCACTGGCACACATTGTACGGTTGCTTGCACAGCAGCTGTCTCTTATATACCCACAGTCAGTGCTGGGTTGTGGGCATCCATAACCATCATGTCACCTTCTAGCCGTAAACATAAACGAGCTTTCACCCAGCCCTCAGTTATGGGCATTCCACGAGAGGGCAACTCATCCTCCACCATTGTTGTGCACGACTACTACGGAAATGATGTCCCTCCACACCCAGGTCAAGGCTGGACACGATTTGTGTGTGTCTCGGACACGCACTCCAAGACGTTTCCTTTGCCAGATGGTGATGTATTGATCCATGCTGGCGACCTTTGTAGTTGGGGCTCCGTACCACAGCTCAAGGTGACCATGGACTGGCTGGTGTCGCTACCCCACCCAAAGAAAATGTGAGTTGTGGTTGTCTCTACGTATGAATCGCGATGCTCAGACTCGTCCTGTACGCAGTATCATCGCTGGGAATCACGACGTTGAGTTGACAACACCCCCACGGACCGTGTCATAGACTGACATCACGCAACCTTACTAGAAATGCCTAGACGAAGCTCGCTTGAAAACCATGGGCTCTCGGTACAGCAGTGTCACTCGAGACGTGAGTCTACGATGTTTTTGTGAAGTGAGCACAGCTCACATGAAGCTAGGACGTGGCGAACGCGCGTTCTATGATGAAAAATCGAGCTGCCAAAGCCGCGGGCGTGCATTATCTAGAGTATGAATCTATGGAACTGAAAACGGGCGACAAAACATGGAAGGTCTATGGGTCTCCCGTATGCTCTCTTTTCCCGAATGTTATGCGTATGTCTGACTTTGCACAGGCTACCCCACGATTCATGATGGGTTCCTTCCAATACGAGAAAGAAGCGGAAGCGGAAGGTGAGAGGCCCTTGAGATTGTTTTGATTTCGCATTCGTTTTGGGGCTGACTGTGAGTTTGGCCTTGAAGAAATATATAAACGCGTACCACGAGACACGGAGATCCTACTCACGCACACACCACCATACGGCGTATTGGACTTTGCGAACCTGGGAGTGCACGCGGGATGCCCGACATTATCTGCGACGGTGGACGAACTAAAGCAGTGCAAGTTGCACGTTTTCGGACACATTCATGAGGCGCATGGTGCGTTTATTCACGAAGGAGTCGAACGCGTTTCTGTGAACGCAGCCATGGTTGGAGGCTACGGACAGGCTGTCATCGTAGATCTGAAGCACTAGATATTATGCTACTTTGATTACATAATATATGTCTGGACGCGTCTGTTTTGCCACCGACGCGACGCCGCGCCAAACGCTCTCTCTTGTTCACCACACCACTACTTCGTTCGCTCTCCATGTCGGTAGAACTGAACAAGGACCTCATAAACGCCAGGATCAAAATCATTTATGATTCATGGGCTGTGTGTCCGATGTCGTTGGTCTTTACTGCAACAACAACTAACGGGCGGATATTAGAAAGCGGGCAAAAACGATGAGTACGGTGCCATAGCCGATGTCGATGCCATCTTCCTCGCTGCTGGGGAGGATGAACCCGTCAGAAAGGGAACAGCTTTTCAGGTCCTCTCTCCCTCATTCGTCTTGCCTACGTCCATTCACCGTCTTATTCCCCGTAGACTTGGCTCCTTGGATATGAGTTCCCTTCCACATTCATATTGTTCCAGAAAGACAAGCTCTCTATTCTTTGCTCTGCAACAAAAGGTGCCCAACTAGTCTCATGGTTGTGGGAGTTGTTCTGACCCCATCTCCAGCAAGGATCCTCGAGCAACTCCAAAAGCATAGAACCGTCGTCCCAGTCGAAATCTTCACTCTGGCGAAATCAAAGGAACCCCCGACCGATGCCCTTCCTCGGTTCTTGAGCATCTTTACCTCCAATCAGCGCATAGGGACCTTATCCAAGGAAGCCTACGCCGGCAAGCTCGTTGATGAGTGGAACAACGCATTGGCGGCTTCGGACAAGAAGCCCGAGGTAGTGGACATCGCTCCCTCCATCTCTACTTTCATGTCCGTCAAGGACGACGATGAGCTGGTAAGTCATCCATTCCGAATACATTCGTCCACGCAATTCACGGCCGGAATGCAGAAAGCGATTAGGACCGCCGCAAACCTGACAGTGACGCTCCTAATGCACTACGTCGCCGTCAAGCTGGAGACCATACTTGACCGAGAGACCAAAATTTCTCATGAGCAGTTTGCGACCCAGATTGAAGCCAGGTTGGGGTCTGGTGAAGCAGAGAATGCGAAGGGCCCTGATATGAAGGTCTGGGGCAAGGGTCGGGGCATTAACGACGTAAGTCGGGCATACCTCCATGTCTCCCAACATCACACACCGTTTCCCACAGGTTGACTGGCTATCTACGGAGTTTTGCTACTCCCCTATCGTCCAGTCCCGCTCCTCTGCAGGCGGCTATGATTTGAAGCCTACTGCGGAGTCGAGTCCTGAAGATATGTCTCATAAGGGCGTTTTCTTGGTGTCTATTGGAATGCGTTATAAAGGTTACTGTGCCAACCTTGGTCGAACCTTCATCGTAGACCCCGACAAGGTAAGCTCTCACATATCGTGTGCTGTCTTTTCTGACCCTCAAATTTCCATAGGAACAAGAGTCTGTCTATAACTTGTTGTTGAATCTCCAAGCAGAGGTCATACAAAAGATGAAGGACGGCTCTGTGGCTAGAGACCTGTATCAACACGCCTTATCCTACGTCAAAAAGCACAGATCCGACCTTGAAAAACACTTCGTAAAGAATATCGGGTTTGGGGTGAGTCACGCAATCCTTGTGCACCGACCGACTCCAACACACTGGTAATAGATGGGAATGGAGTTCCGCGATTCGACTTACCTTCTTTCGCCAAAGAACGGCCGGCAGTTGAAGGCAAATATGGTATTCTGTTTATCTCTGGGCTTCCAGGATCTTGAGGACCAAGAGCATAAACGGTATGTTGTCGTATCACTCATTAGTCGTTAAAATAACCTGATTCCTCCACAGGTATGCTTTGCAAATCAACGACAGTGTAAAAATAGGTCAGGACAAAGGCATTTGTATCACGGAAGGCGTCAAATCAGTCAAGGACACACTCTTTTACCTCACTCGTGAAGATTCGGAGGAAGAAAAGGCCCCTAAAAAACCACCAGCGAAAACTAACGGCAATGCCTCGCCAGTGAAAAACAAGACTGCTGGTGGCAAGGTGTTACGAAATAAAACCCGAAGTGCCGCACAAGAAGAAGCGATGCAGTCGATAAGTGCAAAGATCGCGGATCATCAAAAAGAACTTCATCACCAGTTGCAGGAGCAGGGACTAGCCAGGTACTCTGAGGAAGGTGATGGCGCAAATGGCAAGGAGGGTAAATCTTGGAAAAAGTTCCAGAGTTACAAGGGTGAAGCTGGTTTACCCAAGGAAGTGGAAGGGCTGCGAGTACGCTGAGACCTTCTCACTTGCATTGCTACGCTAACTCGCTTTCAATAAGATATTCGTGGACCGCAAATCTCAGACAGTCATTCTGCCCATCCATGGGTTTGCAGTTCCGTTCCACATCAACACGATAAAGAATGTCAGCAAAAACGACGAAGGCGACTTCACCTATCTTCGCGTCAACTTCCAGACACCAGGTCAGCTTGCCGGCAAAAAGGAGGACACGGTTTGTCAACCACGCAACCCAATCGTTGTTTTTTCTTACCCAATGTCAGCCCTTCGAAAATCCCGATGCTACCTTCATCCGGTCTATCACGTACAGATCCACGGATGGCCATCGGTTCGACGTTGTTAGCAGGCAGATCACTGACCTCAAAAAGGAAGTGAACAAGCGTGAGCAACAGAGGAAGGAACTCGCAGACGTCATCGAGCAAGACGTCTTGATCGAGATGAAAGGTCGGAGACCACACAAGCTTCCTGAAGTTTTCGTGCGGCCCGCCCCTGACGGCAAACGCTTGCCTGGGGAAGTGGAAATTCATCAAAATGGGCTTCGCTACCAATCTCCCTTGGGAACACAGAAAATCGGTAAGCCTTGTCGTTGATGGAGGTATCCAACTAACAGACCGAAACGCTTCCCAAGATGTACTGTTCGGTAACGTCAAGCACGTGTTCTTCCAACCGTGTGATCACGAGCTTCTCGTGATCCTTCACATACATTTGAAAGCGCCAATCATGATTGGCAAGAAAAAAACTTATGTATGGCCGCATCGTATACCTCATGATTATTACTTATGATCGTCCTAACGGTTAGGATGTACAATTCTACCGAGAGGCATCGGACGTCCAGTTCGACGAGACCGGGAACCGCAAGCGCAAGTACCGGTACGGTGATGAAGACGAGATAGAGATGGAGCAGCAAGAAAGAAAACGGCGCCAAATGCTCAATAAAGAGTTCAGAGGCTTCTCGGAGAGGATCACAGAAGCCGCCGTTAACTCTGTATGGATCCGTCATAGGTTGTCTCCATTTCTGCTCACGAGCGTCCCACTAGACTGGCGACGGAATGGAGCCGGATATTCCATTCCGGGAGTTATCATTCGAGGGCGTTCCCTTCCGAACGAATGTTCGCCTCCAACCCACGACCGAGTGTCTCGTCCATCTCTCTGATCCACCATTTTTGGTGGTCACACTAGCAGACATCGAAATTGCATCTTTGGAACGTATCCAATTCGGCCTTAAGCAATTCGATCTGGTCTTTGTCTTCAAGGACTTCACGAAAGCCCCACTTCATATCAATTCCATACCAAGCATGCAACTCGATGACGTGAAAAACTGGCTGGAGTAGGTCTCGATATCGACAACCGCGGCGAAAAATTGACTGCTTGTAGCTCCGTCGACATACCACTCGCAGAAGGTCCCGTCAACCTGAACTGGGGCCCTATCATGAAGACGATCAACGATAGCCCATTCGAATTCTTCCGTGGTGGAGGTTGGACGTTCTTGGGTGGAACTGGTGACGAGGTAGAGCCCCCTTCAATCCCAAGTGCCCTTTTTCTCTTGATTTAGCCTTCTTTAGAGCGAACAGGACGAAGAGAGCGAAACCGAA
>Ga0307510_10006628_pt1 | contig 13814 bp, 9 predicted proteins | sample 12_EM_MG_FD_207224 | JGI IMG/M metagenome (GOLD analysis project Ga0307510, IMG submission 207224) | Populus trichocarpa ectomycorrhiza microbial communities from riparian zone in the Pacific Northwest, United States - 12_EM | ecosystem: Host-associated > Plants > Roots > Unclassified | place... | reverse complement strand
GGGGGTGGGCGTGGTTGGGGGGTGGGGGGGGGCGGTCGGTGGCCTTCCCCTCCCCCCGCGGGGGGGGGGGGGGGGGGGGGGGGGGCCGGCCACTGCTGGGGAAGTGGAGGAGACACGGAGTGTGATGGTGGTGGTGGATTGTATTGGAAAGGGTTGGAGTACCATGAAGTGCCTCCTTGTGGTTGTTGAGGGAGCGGTGGTCTTTGCTGGTACTGGTGATAGTAGTGGTAAGGATCCGCAGGCGGCGGCGGCACTTGCTGTTGTTGCTGTTGCGGTGGTGGTGGGGGTCTCATGTATCCGAGATGCTGCTGTTGCTGTTGGTAAGAGTCCATTTTTGGGTCTTTAATTCGCTCGCCCTGGGGTTTTAACAATATTATTGCCTTAAAGAGAGACAAGCAAGGGTTTCGCTTCCTGGACACGGTTTGAATGCTAACAACAACAAAACGAAGAGCAGTTTTACTTTTTCCATGTAATGAGTTTTTTATTTTTAATGGAGTAATTTATGAGTTTTGATTTTTTTAAAAAAAAAAAAAACTTAAAACAATATATTATTTAAAACAAAAACTGATTTTCTCATTGCGACCCACCAAGCCAGGTCCTAAAAATGTGATGGGTTATATTTTTTTTTAAATACATAGTTTTATTTAATTGATATAATTATCGAATTAAACTGAGATTTTATTAGAACTTTATAGAGATTCAGTTTCTTATAAAGTTAAAATTTTATAACAATCATAAATTAAAAGTACATTAAGTAACTTGATTGAATTAGAAGACGGAGATATGAAGATGTTCTTTTTGTGCTTGGCGTTCTTTTATATATATATTATTTTATTTTTATCATGAGTAGATAGAAAAGGATGGTGGCATACCTGCATGGTCAGAAGAGGACAGGATTGCAAACCTATTATACATGGTTTTTATAACAGGATCGATCCAAGGCTCAGCTTCCATGTTTTAATTGGGTTGCTCGAGTTATTCGGGTTATTTTTTTAAAATCAAAACAATATTATTTTAGTAAAAAAAAATCAATGAATTGCAATTAAATTTTTAATTGGGTCTTACCGGGTCAACTCGTCGGGTCATACCAAGTTTTTCTTTTCCTTATTTTTTTTAACCCAGTCCAATTCTAGTCCGGATTAGCTGGGTTCTGCATCAACCTGTTAAGCCAGGTTTTAAAATTATAATATTATAGTAACGAAGTTGCCTATTTATATTTATTATATGGTTCATCTTTTAGCTATGCTATGTGTATAGTTGAAAATATAATAGATATTTTTAAAAAATATTTTTTTTATTTAAAAATATATTAAAATAATTTATATATATATTTTTTAATATTAACACAATTTAAAAGCATTAAAAAAATTAAATTTAATAAAAAGGTGACGGGGTGACGCCACGATAATGAAAGGTGACGTGACGCCACGATAATGAAAGGTGATGTTCAACAAAGACTATGATGACGTCCGTTGGGCCACCTCTCACATTCCTTCTCCTTCAAGCTTCCGTTGGGCCCATGATTTTCTCCCCTCTTCTTTTCTTTTTCACCTCTGGAATCTGGATAGGCTTGGCCTAGGTTTAGGCTTAGGTTGGGCTCTCCCGAGATGGGCCTGGACCAATCCACCTCTTTTTCTCTCTTCTTTAACCTTCATTCCGTCCACTTGTACTTGTGTAGTGGAGCCCGACCACCCCAGCGAAAGTTTGACAAGTCTAGGCTGGCTCGGGCTTGAAATATGTTTTATCAAGGCTCGTCCATTTGTGGTGCGGCTCGAGCTACCCTTTCGATGAATAGATAATTTCATTTTTATGGCTGGACATGTTTTTTAAATATAGTGTTTTTTAAACTGTGTATTTAAATTAAAAAATATTAAATTTATATTTTTTAGTTATTTTTTATGGTTTTAATATATTAATATAAAAAATAAATAAATAAAAATATAACAAGATATCATTTAAATCATTTTCAATTGAAAATCATTCTTGCAAAAATATCATATACCATAATATTAAATATATTAAAAAATATATATATTCTAAGTGTAACTTATTTTTTTAAGTCGAAACATACATGTATGTTTTATAAACCTAAGAATCAACTCTATATTTCGTGAGAGAAAAAAAAAGCATCTCAAACTATGGAAGTCATAGTATTTTCTTTTTCTCCATCATGAATTTTTTATTTATCAGATCACATCTCACTATAATTCACAAAGGAAAATGATTCATGATTAAATCTCGCATATTAAAATTTTATATAAAATGATGTGTCGATAAAGGATAAAACCAATGAATTTAAAATGATTAAATTTTTTAATAATATTATTCATTTATAAATATATATATGCGCCAGGTCACCCCCATTGTAATCATGAATAATGTACAATATGTTTTAATTAAAAAAGCTACAATTTTAATCATTTACTTGAATTAAATTATTAAAATATATATAATAATGCACTTTAAACAAATTGCATAAATAGAAAATAAGGTAGAAAAAAGAAAAAGAGAGAGGAAGCTGAAGGAACCCAAGAGGGGAGCCCATTTACCGAAACCCACCTTTAACTGCCGCGACCACATTCCAAAACTAGAGGGCAAAACCGTCAACCGAAAATTCCCTTCATTTTCTGTCGCCTATATACACCTCCCAAACCCTAAGCGCTCGCTCTGATTCACCCGCCGCCGTTCAAACCCAAAACAACAGATCTCTAACACCCCCCCCCCCCCCCCCCCCCCCCGAGAAATGACAACCCGCTTCAAGAAGAACCGGAAGAAGAGAGGGCACGTCAGTGCTGGGCATGGACGCATCGGCAAGCACAGGAAGCACCCAGGAGGTCGTGGTAATGCTGGAGGTATGCACCACCACCGGATTCTCTTCGACAAGTACCATCCCGGTTACTTTGGTAAAGTCGGTATGCGTTACTTCCACAAGCTCCGCAACAAGTTCTACTGTCCGATCGTGAACATCGACAAGCTATGGTCCATGGTCCCACAGGATGTTAAAGACAAGGCAACCAAGGATACTGTGCCGATGATCGATGTAACTCAGTTCGGTTACTTCAAGGTTCTTGGGAAGGGGGTTTTACCTGAGAAGCAACCGATTGTTGTCAAGGCCAAGCTTATTTCGAAGATTGCTGAGAAGAAAATTAAAGAGGCTGGTGGAGCTGTTGTGCTTACTGCCTAAGTTAGGATTTTTAAGATTTTGAATTGTCTTCTTTTCCCTTAAAAATTCAAGCGATTAGGGATACCGTTGAACCACCTATTTGGATTTTGCTTATCACATGGTTTTGTCGCTTGCATTGCTTCATGCCCTTATGTTATTTGAATTGATTGCTTGATGTTGCTCTTATTTGACTAGTTGAATATGAATATTAGTCATCTTGCAATCCTTGCTCTTCTCAATGCTGACTTGTTTTTGAGGGTTTTCTTTTGCCTACATTGGCTAGAAATTGAAGTAGCCATGAATTTGAAAATGCCTAGTGATGGGGATATAAAACCCTATTTCCATTCGTTTATATGCATTGAACTTTCTTGCACCTGAGTCTGATTCATTTTTCATATGCCCTGTCACATCTCCCTTTGCTTGTTTGATCTACCAAACCTATTGTTTAAGATGCTTTTGCATTATTCATCCTGGCCTTTTCAAGTCTCAGCTATCATTTTTATATTTGTAATGTCGTGGTATCACTTGGTTGCAAATGTTTCAACTTGCGCAATGTAAATTATTCAAAGAGCAAAACCCTGTCATCTTCATTGATTATAATACTTATCAATCTCGTCTTTCTCGATGCCGTTTACATGTCCTATCTACTTTCTCCCAATCTTTCTAATGCTAGCGCTTGTTTTTATCATGATTGCAATGAGTATCCATTTCATTGATTAAATAAGATGCTATTAGTGATTTTTCATTGATCGTCTGTCTGCTATCACCTGTATTTATGCATCAGCAGTTCTTTTTCGTATATCTTCTGGTCCACCTGGTCAAGTTAAGGCACTGATGTTTTGTGCTTTATGAAAGTTTCTGTTTACTTCGTCCAACATTCTGAATAATTATAACATTTCCTTTGGCATGGCACTCTAGTCATGCCTGCCAACAATATCCCTTCGGCTGCTTTATTTCCATCATAGAGTCTGCTATCCGTCTGTTGTCTTTGGCTTGCTTGAATTCTGGCCTATTTGTACGTACTCTCAGAGCTGTCTTGTATGGACTTGCGGTTGGGTAATATTTTGCGTTCCTTGCTGTCCTCTTTACTCTATACCGGCGGATACATGGAAAATATTATATAAGGTAGAGGTAGGCGTATTAAAGGTGGATAACATTTTCATCTCTAGGGTAATTGGTACCTGAAGCTGAACGAACCATTGCACAAGGAAAATTGAAAGGACTTGAATTGGGCGATGAAATATTATCATGCTCCCAGTTCCTAGGGTTTCCTCTATTACTACTAAAAAAGGGGTTCATAAGCAACTATCAACAATAGAAGATAATGTCAGATGTAAATAATAGATGCTAATTATTTAGGAACAGATTATTAATTATTGATTTTTTTTAATAACTTATCTGGTGCTGAAATTTGGTTGCTAATTGTATAAATCAACAATAAATATTCAATCGCTGACCATCATTGCTATTACTGGATCCGTTGTTAATTAACAATAGTGATTCGATGCATTTGTCCAATAATTATTTTTAAAACATGAGTTTTTTAAATTTTTTATAATTATTTGTGAATATTTCAAAAATTATAGAAAAATATAAAAAGAATATAAATTAATACAAAAAGTTATTTTATCAACAATAATAAGTAAAATAAAAATAAATTTCAAAATTTTATTAAATTTACATCAATATAGATAAGTCACAATCTAATAAATATGTTCTATTATAAAGGTGGTGGTGGTAAAAACGAACCAAAACAATGTTGATCATCATAAGGTAGGACTAATATATAGTGGTCGAGGCCTAGGTCGATATACTGGATTAAACATGGGATATATAGGAGTCATCATTTGTGGAGTCACATGTGACGGCATAGATGAAGCTATAGGTGCTGGCATTTCTTGGTCCATATTTGATGCCCAAGCTTGGTATTCCATGTTACTATGAATTTTTTTTATAGAAGTCATCTCCTGTTGTAGTGATAAAATATGACCATCTCTTTCCTTTATTTGCTCATTCAATGCCTTAATTGATGAACTAGGAGTTATTGACTCCATTGTATAAAATTGTGATGAAGCACTTGTACTAACCATAAATTTTAGCATACTAGATGCACCATATATTATACCCTTTGTAGCTCATTTTATAGCCACACACCAAGCTACTCTATCAAATGAAGGATGATTTTCTTTATCAGTTTCACATCTTGAAATATATTTTTTTCGTAATTCTCCTACAATAAAAGTAAATATAATAATAAATTCATTTTAATTTTAAATAATAATTAAATTACATAAAAAAAATACTTACAACAACTTTTTTAGACTTGTTATTTATGAAGGTTCCAGGCTGCTTATAAACATCTTCTTCCATTAAAAACTTTTGATTTTTACACCTAATACAAGGACATCTAATTTTACCTCTTGATACATTTTCATCAATTGAAAATGCATAATTGAAAAATCTTTGTACACTCGCAATAAATTCTTGACAGATATGATCATTCCTACGACAGTGATATCGATCATCCATATTAATCTAATTAACATAATTAAAACCAACAAAATTTTAGAATATTATTTAATATATTACTTAATCTATAAATTATCAAAATAACTTCATTAATAACTAGCTCATAAGTTATAAAAGAGAAAGATATGAAAACTTGTAATAATAAAAAAAAGAAAAGAAAAGGAGAACAACATTGAAATCCTGCATGAAGTTGTAGTATAATTAAGTAGTTGGAATTGTGTGAAAAGAGGAAAGATAATATGTTGTTTTGATTGTCTTATAGATTAATAAAATTAGTAAAATTATATAGGCAGAATAACTAGCAAATTAGGATACACCAATCAACTATTATGTTTATCATTTTCCACCATCATTTTTTTTCTTTAGCTTTAGTAATCTAGACTCTTCTATTGAAAAAAAATATACAATCATTTGCATTGTCAAGTAATATTGTAGAAATGAAGTTTTCATGCAAACACATGCCACAATTATTTTTTTAACCAACAATTAAATATTTATTTGATAAATAATTTATTACTTAAAATCATCACATTAAACAAAGAAATAATGACAAACTAAAATAAGATTATGCTTATCTAATATATAATCGTTGAATTGCATAACACACAAAATAACAGCTTTTCTTTTAAAGAAGTGCAGTATAAACAAAAAAAGATACTTTGGAGATAAATTACACCATTATTAGCAAACAGATGCCAAGATTCAATTACCATGCAATTTTTTTATGAACCAAGTCATCTTCCAAAATTTATAAAAAGTTTTAAATTACATTGACAAACCTGGAGGACCTAATATACACAACCCAAAAACTTGGCAACTTTAAATGCAAATAAGTAATGTGATGTGATGGGTTTAATAATCTGAAATTAGAAAGAAAAAAAAAAAGAGCAAGAATAGTAGTGTTAAGAAATTAAAAAAGCAAATCTGCCTGTAATGAGGTTCGCATTACAAGTTGCCAAAGGAAATACAAAACAAGAGATTCTTGGAAATAAATGCACGTCATCATAAAATCATCACGAATGCTAATATCCCAAGCTTACTCAACATACATAACAATCAACAAGTTTTGAACAACTTAGATATTTGCTACAATTCTGAGCATGTAGGACAAAGACTATAAAAGTAACTTTTTCAAAACATGAAATCTGAAAAAGGTACACAAGTCAAGATCATTTACCCTTCTACATTAATTAGACCATCTGTTGAAGTCAAAGCCAACACATATCCATGATCATATAAAGGCACATAATTACTATGTAGAAGAATTAAATCAGTGTCCTGTTGTTTCCTTGCTTGGTTCTCAATCCATAAGGACTACAAATAAGAAGTAACCCATCAAATGAAAAACTAGATGAAAAGCAAAAACATGAAATCCTAAATTTCAACCTCTTTTAGTGAAGCTAAATGCAAATAAGAAAGGGATATCATTGCACTATAATGTTTAAGGCCTTAGCATCTACGTTACAATGAATAAAGTGAATAGTCAAGAGTGTAAATTATTTGGTCAAAACAGGATGAGAAAGGTAAAAAATTGATGATGAACAATTTCACTTTCTCTGCTCTGCTTTGTTTAACACTATTAAATAAGAACAATTTCATTAGAGAGAAGTTGATGGTGAAGAAGATGAGTGAAAATGATGTAATATGTAAAAAATTGTTAACCAACGCCAAACAACTTTCATAGCACACGAGTAAAATCCAAGATCTAACTTTTATTTACAGGTCTGTCACACGTTACCCATATTTCTCCTCTGAAAAACCACACACATACACCCAACAAAACAAAAAAACCAAAACCCTGAAAAAAGCCTCACTAACTAACCAAGCAACAATGGAATCGTCACAGAACCACGAAGATAAAGAACATTACATTAAGAATTAAAAATAATAGCATGTGACGACAACCATATTTAACAAATACTTTGTAATAAATCAATAAAATTAGTTGATAAAGCAATATATATTCTCTCTAAATTACAAACACAATCTCTTAAATATAGGTTTCTAATTATACCTACTATCTTTATTGCACCATATTTGTTCCTTGCAAGATGAAATCCTTATGAGCACAGATTCACTAGAGAAGAAGTTAAGAAAGTGACAGATGATGTTTTTGAAAATGGACGTGTCACATGCCGTAGATATTAGCATAATAAGAGTCGATGAACAAGCATTGACAGGAGACGAAGAACGAGCACGGACAGAGGGGTAACAATTTAAATCAGTGGTCATAATAGGAAATCACCAAGACGACCAAACGTACCACTTTCTATTTCGTCATGTGTCAAGGGACACGTGTAATAAAATCTGTTATCCCTACTATCCAGGACAAGCAATTTGTGTGTTTAAATTGGTTAGTAACGTAATAGAAAAACAGAGAAAAACAATACATAATGAATGCGTGAAGAGAGAAATTAAGGTGAATTACTCCCATTATATCCAAGTTTCCTTCCTTTTCATTTTTCATCTGTTGATCTTGGTATCTGTTGTTTATTATTCATCTCTAAGCATCCATCCATCAATGTTTTCAGTGATAGTTGGCAGCAATTCTATTCGAATCGTAACAAGTGATATCAGAGCCAACCTTCCTTGGACTGGGAACATGGCATCTGACACAAGAACAACAAAAATTACAAAGGCTTGAGGATTCTATTGATTTGGCAAAAAGAAAAGCCAACCACAAGTATGATAAACTAATTACTCTCATGAAGGACCAAGGCCAAAAGCTAGACCATACCACAGACAATCATGAAGCTCAAATCAGGGACATAAAGAAATTGCTCAGCAGCCTGATGCAACAACTAAAGTTTGTTATACAAAGATTTCCCCTCGCCTCAAGAGAATCCAGCCAACGCAGAGATAAACATGCTACTCATTAGAGCGAATCAACATTCAGGCCTAGCTGCTCTACTGAAGAGAGGCTAGCTGCTTATAAGGTACACCGACCCAAATATCTTTTTCAAGTGTTTAAGGGTGAAGATGTGCATGCATGGTCGTACAAATGTGATCAGTTTTTTGAGATAGAGAACATTGATAACTAAGAGAAACTGAAACTAGCCTCTTATTACTTAGACGACATAACCCTGTACTGGCATCAAAATTTTATGCGAAGCCTGAATAATAAAAAAGTGAGTTGGGATGAGTATGTAGAAGCTCTTTGCTATAGGTTCGGAGGATAAAAAGACCTAATGGAAGATTTGATAGACTTGAAACAAGTAAGGACTTTGGAGAGTTATATTCACGACTTCGATATTCTATGGAATAAAGCTGGCATTGGGGAGAGACAAACTTTAGTCATCTTCTTAGAAGGTCTGGAACTGGAAATAAAAAATATTGTGAAAATGTTTGAACCCGATGACCTTAGACAAGCCTCTAACCTTGCTAGATTGCATGCAAATACTTTAACCCATAGACAAACTTCTGTGTATCTACTAAAACACTCAGTATCCACCACTTCCCATAGCCTTCCACCAAAAACCATACAACAACCAAACACTACTACTACCAACTTCCCTACAACAACCAACTTACCAAAAAGTAACCCTACCTCTTGGCCAAACAACACTACTCCAAACTCATTCAACAAGACTTTCATTAAACCTACCAAATCTATAAAACCCAGGAGTTTGAAGAACGTAGACTGAAGGGATTATGTTTTTATGTTATAACAAATTCGTGCCAGGTCATAGATGCAGAAATAAACAGTTATATTCTCTGAGTATGTTAGAAGGAAAAGGAAGGGAGTCAACCCATAAATCTGAGACCCTATAAGTGTTCAGGGATGCAAAAAGATGTGTTAGAAAAGATGTTAGATGAAATGTTGAGAACATGAATTATAAGGCCTATCAACAGTACATTTGCCTCGCCAGTAGTGCTGGTTAAGAAAAAGGATTCCACTTGGAGGCTGTATGTGGATTATAGAGCTCTGAACAAACTCATGATCAAGGACAAGTACCACATTCCAGTGGTTAAAGAGTTACTTGAGGAACTAATGGGAACAACCATTTTTTCGAAGATCGACCTTTAATCTGGATATCACCAGATCAGAATGGGTTTGGGGGGGAGTTCAAAACAGCTTTCAGAACACACAATAACCACTATAAGTTTTTGGTTATGCCTTTTAGGTTAACCAACACTCCCGCTACATTTCAGAGCTTGATGAATGAGGTTTTTAGAGCACACCTCAGGAAATTCATCTTGGTATTCTTCGATGATATTCTAGTACACAGTAAGACATCTATAGCCCACTAAGAACACTTACAAATTGTTTTCAACTTGTTAAGAATACACCAGCTGGTTGTGAAAGCAAGTAAATGTAGCTTTAATAGCGAACAAATCGAATACTTGGGCCACATTATATCTAAATATGGAGTTGCTACCGACCCTAACAAAATCAAAGCTATACTTAACTGGCCACACTGCCTAGGAACCTTAGGCAATTGAGAGGATTTTTGGGGTTTACGGGCTACTATCGAAGATTTGTTAAGGGGTACAGGTTTGTTTGTAAACCTTTGACACAACTATTAAAAAAGGATGTTTTTGGCTAGAGTAATGAGGCTACCAATGCATTTAACCTGCTCAAGGAGTTGATGATTACTCCTCCGGTACTATCCTTACCAGACTTAGATAAACTATTTGTTATAGAAACAGATGCATCTATAGTTGGTGCAGGGGCAGTCCTTATACAAGAAGGTCACCCTATTGCATACATCAGCAAATCTCTAGGCCCTAAACAACAAGCTATGTCTATCTATGAAAAAGAGATGTTGGCTATCATGTATGCAATTAACAAATGGAAGCATTAATTGTGGGGAAAACATTTTAACATTCGCACGAACTACGTGAGTCTTAAATATCTCATGGATCAAAAAATAATTTCTCCCATGTAGCATCAGTGGCTAGTTAAGTTGATAGGGTATGATTACGAGATAGAGTACATAAGGGGAAAGAAAAATGTCGCAGCAGATACCCTTTCAAGAACTGCAAGTTAGGAACTCTACTCCATGGTTGTTTCCTCCATCTCTTCCAATATCATAAAGGAAATTACAAGGTTTTGGCAAGAAGATCCATATTTACTAAATGTCATTCAAGACCTGCAAACCACTCCAAGGTCAGATCCTCATTACACCTAGGTCAATGGCCACCTGAATAAAAAGGGTAAGGTTGTGGTAGGACGTGATTTAGAACTACAATCCTAGTTGATTTCATTATATCACAGCTCAGTCGTGGGAGGCCATTCAGGAGTTACTGCCACTGCGAAGAGGGTGGGAAGCTTGTTCTATTAGAAAGGGCAGCAAAAGCACATCCGCCAGTTTGTTAGAGAATGCTAAACTTACCAGAAGAATAAACATGAAAATGTAGACACACCAGGGCTACTACAACCCCTACTCATTCCCCATGCTCCATTCATTGACATCAACATGGATTTTGTTGAGGGGCTACCTAAATCTAAAGGGAATGATGTCATCATGGTAGTAGTAGAACGTTTCAACAAATACGCTCACTTTATGAGCCTCAACCATCCATATTCAGCACCTATCGTGGCTAAGATATTTATGGACAATGTGTACAAACTACACGACCTGCTAACATCAATAGTCAGTGACAAAGATACAATGTTTTTTAGCAAATTCTGGAAGGAGATGTTCAGTATTCAAGGGGTAAACTTGCTCTACTTATCGGTATACTGCCCTCAAACCGATGGCCAAACAGAGATAGTTAATAAATATGTTGAAAACTATCTCAGATGTATGACTGGGGACAACCCAAATCAGTGGGCAAGATGGTTATTATTGGCCAAATGGTGGTATAATATGAATTTCCATTCTTCAACCAAGCTAACCCCCTACGAGGTACTGTATAATTTCTCTCCTCCTATACATGTTCCTTATTTTCCTAAAGACTCTACGGTGGAATTAATTAATGACCTTCTAACTAAAAGGGAAGAAATAATTAAGCAAATCAAGTGCAATCTTCGAACCGCACAACACCGGATAACACAAATTGCCAATAACAAGCGGAGTTTCTTTATAGGAGACTATGTGCATCTTAAGCTACAACACTACAAACAACAATTAGTGGTTCGTAGAGCATCACAAAAATTATCAGCTAAGTTTTTCGATCTATATTTGGTGATTGACATGGTCGATAAGGTGGCATACAAGCTGGAGCTTCCACCCTCCTCTGCCATACATCATGTGTTTCATGTTTCCTAACTCAAGAGGCATGTCAGGCGCCAACCAGTGCAGAATACCTTGCCAAAAATGCCTCAGGCCTCATAATTACAACCACAAGAAACAATGGATAGAAGAATCGCAAAGAGGAAGAATCAAGCAATTACCCAAGTGCTAATTCATTGGAAGGGCCTCTCACCTGCAGATGCTACCTAGGAGTTTGCGGACAAAATAACAACGCATTTTCCTGACTTTAACCTTGAGGACAAGGTAGTTTTAATGGGGGAAGACTTGTCACATGCCGCAAATACGAGCATAACAGGAGATGATGAACAAGCATTGACAAGAGATGAAGAACGAGCACGGACAGAGGGGTAACAATTTGAATCAGTGGTCATAGCGGGAAATCACCAAGACGACCAAAACACACTGTTTTACTTCCTATTTCGTAATGTGTTAAGGGACACATGTAATAAAAGCTATTATCCCTACTATTTGGGACAAGCAATTTGTGTGTTTAAATTGGTTTGTAACATAATAGAAAAGTAGAGAAAAATAATACACAATGAATACGTGAAAAGAGAAATTCGGGTGAATTACTTTCATTTTATCCAAGTTTCCTTCCTTTCCTTCTTCATATGTTGATCTTGATATTTGTTTTTTTATTATTCATCTCCATCCATTCATCCATCACTGTTTTCAGTGGTAGTTGACAGCAATTCTATTCGAATCATAACAGGACGCCTTAGAAGTATATAGTCATGGAGAAGAATTTAAAAAAGTGACAGAGATGGGGTTTTTGGAGAAGAAATAGAAAAGGACATATGGGTTAATTAGGGTTCTTTTGGAGAATGAAAGGTTTTTCTCTTGAGATTGTTATTTGCTAGTGTGAGCATTTTTTTTTATTTTTGCAAGGTATACATGTGCCAATTAATTATTAACATGTTATTATTGTTTATTTGTTTTTGTATAAAAGTCAAAGTCTAATCTTTTCTTTTTATTAGCAACGAGCTTTTTCATTGTCAATTTTGTGCAACCATATTAACAACAGAAAATCCGTTGCTGATTCTTAATATATTGATTTATTTTTTAATAACTAATTATGCTATATCAAATCTGGTGCTAATATTAAAAAATTAATATATATATACTCTGTTATTAATTTGTTGGTAAAGTTACATCTAAATTATTTTGTTGATAATATCTTATGCTAATAACGTTTTTTTTTTAGTAGCGTATTCACACTTTATTTTCTAGCCACAAACACTCTGTTAAAGTTTTTTTTGCAGTGCAAAAGGGACAGTTTAGTATTGTTGTTGGACCTTGACTTTTTTTTAGTTTTAGTTTTAATTTTTGTTTTTAGATTATAATTTTTTTTAAATATATTATTTGAATATATTTTTAATAATAAAAAAAAGCACCCTTAGCAGCCTAAATACTACAATCCTAAATGACACTTATTTACAGGCAAAAAATCACCGTTGGTCCGTGTTCTCAGAATTTGGTTAGATTAAACTTCTACTAATAATTTGGTCACACCATCTTGTATTTCCAATTATCGGTCATCTGAGACTCTCCTTGGTAATTTCCGATTGTCGACCATGAATCTTCAGTTGACCTGAGGAAGACCAGCTACATGTGAATAAAAACGTGGAGATTAAAAAATAATAATTCTTAAAATCACAAGAACTAATTAATTATAAAGAGAAGCTGCTTTCCCTTGCGTTAGGTTGGGAGGGGGCGCTTTTCTCCTGCAATGCGTGACGATGTTGGCTCAATTTCCGTGATGACCCAGGAGGTACAAGGTTGAATGACAATGATATATATATATATATATATCTTAATTATTATTTATTGAAAAATATTTAGATAAAAATACTTTATTTATGGAGTTTTAGATATTCATATAAATATTTATTATGCAATTATTATTTATTATTTAATAAAAT
>Ga0307510_10006624_pt1 | contig 13817 bp, 3 predicted proteins | sample 12_EM_MG_FD_207224 | JGI IMG/M metagenome (GOLD analysis project Ga0307510, IMG submission 207224) | Populus trichocarpa ectomycorrhiza microbial communities from riparian zone in the Pacific Northwest, United States - 12_EM | ecosystem: Host-associated > Plants > Roots > Unclassified | place... | reverse complement strand
ATTCAACTCTATAGAAAGAATTTCATGAGCAATAATCATTAATTTCACAATAATAACATATCAAGATATTCATACTCGACATGAGTAAGGCCTTACTCTCAATTTTAAGTCAATTAGTGTACTTTGATTTACATAATTACCAAACATTTTGTAACGACTTATCATTGACCTTCGACGTATCAAAAACAACTCAATTTACCATGGTTCCTAAATAACTAGGGTAATAACATAACATTGGCTTTCACATTTGCAAAAGCAACTAAAACACATTTGGTCTTTGAGCAAATTTCAAAGACTCCATAACATTGGTTTTCGCCTCAGCGAAAGCAATCCAATCACATTGGTTTTCGGATAACTTCAGAAACAATCGCAACATTGGCTTTCGCCTTAGCGAAAGCAACTCAATCACAATAGTTTCCGAACAACTTTGAAACCAATCACAACATTAGCTTTCGCCTTAGCGAAAGTAGCCCAATCACATTGTATTCTGAACAACTTCAAAAATAATCACAACATTGGATTTTTTTCTTAGCGGAAGCAACCCAATCATATTGGTTTCCAAATAACCTCGAAAACAATCATAACATTGGCTTTCGCCTTAGCGTAAGTAACGCAATCACATTGTCATTTCATACAACTATTTACAATTCATCTTAACTCATTTAATATATAACATTTATAGTCACAACAAAAAAAAAAAAACCATTAATTGACATCGCACAGTTGTAGGTAAAACTTTGCTTACCTACTCCTCTAGTTGAGTGATATCCTCTGATAGAAGATCCTACCACTAGTGTCCCCCCTGAATCATACGAATACTTTTTATAATTAGTATATTATTTACAAATCCACATACTCATCTTTTGTACAAGAAATACTTCTTTTAACTTCGTACTTAAATTCACTACGTTTAACAACTTATAACAAGGTACCAGAACACTGTTTAGTGTTTTACTCCTCACCAGAGTTGCAAAACTTGGTTTTAAACAGGGTTTATTTATTTATAAAGCTAAGAAATAAACACAAGCTTTGGTGAGGGGATTAAACTCAGTTCTGCCATTTACATACCTAAAATCATCAAAATACAGTGGCATATAAGTATGTCCTGTAACATAGAGCCTAATCTTCCTCTAGTGTTTTATCCATATTTGGAGTTTTATTACACCAAATAGGATACGATTTCTTCCATACGGAAGCTAACATTGCTAACCACATTTTATATGAAGACACCCACCTCAAATTTTCTCAATTTCTAATCTTGATTTCAGTTTAAAGTTTGATGACATTTCTGTTTAGTAGCTTTCAGCCCGACCTGTCTTCAGGTTTTTATCTATATCTAAAGTTTTATAATTCTGATTTGGGAAAATCTAGTTCCATTTGAAAGTTAACACCCTTATATACAACTTTCATATAGAATAACATCCCAAATTATGTCCTTAATTAGCCCAATTTCTGGCCACAAATTAGCTAGTAACGCAGTCAAAATTTCCAATTTATAGGTTTTATACACAACTAAATATTTTTATGCATTTCTTTTACTCTTTTTATCACAATTTCATACAAAACATGTCATTTCCACAACAATAAACATTCAAAAGATTTCAAACACTCACAATTAAAATAAAAAAAGCATGCACCATATGAATTTCTTTAGATGTTTAGATTCCGGGATACAATAATTACTTTAATGATCATAAACACTTGTCCTTTTAACATGCACACACATAATCAAATTGAAAAAGTTCCCCCTGTTCATTTTATTGTCTTGGCCAAAGATTTCAAGGCCTTAGTACCCATCTTTTTCTTCAACTTTATTTTTTTAACACCACAATGCCTCAATTTCCAATTACCCTAAAATTCCCTTAAGAACCCTAATTTAAGAACTTAGATTTCTGTATAAAACTTACCCAAAATGCTAGAAATAGACCTAGAAGGGTGCTTTCTTGTTCTTAGCTGTGTTTTTGCTCCCTAAAAGCTCTTTCTCCCTCAAACCTTTTTTTGGTCTCTCCTCATTTTTCTTCTGTTACAGCCAACTCCAACCTTCACTCTCCCTTTAATTTGTTTTGTTTTTGGTGTTAAATCCTCACTCAAGTCTCCTAACACTCTTAAGAAATGATTGCATGTGTTTCTCTCTACAAAATCTTTGAAGGAAAGTGATAAGGAGAAGAAAATGGCTCCCCCTTTTCGTTTTTTGTTTTCTATTGTCAGCCCCCTTTTCTTCCTATTGCAACTTACCTTAGCATTTCAATCGTCAACTTAACCCAAAGAAACATGCGGCTGACGAGATGTTAGACTCAATATCATTGGGTTCAGGTGTCAGCTGAACCCAAGATAACATGAGTCTGACCAGATGCTAGTCCCATCATGCCCTTTAACCTAGATTGGGTTACATCTCATGTCTTGATTATCTAGAACTAAGAAATCCTACTTCTAGAACAATTACATGAATTATTTGTGTCAGAGGCAATGATCTCTTGATGCAACCATATTATTTGATAGTTTTACTCATATTTACCTAGTATTTTTCCTATGTTTTATATATAAAATGCCTTGATATTCTTTATTTTATGTTTTGAAGGCACTTTTGGATGTAAGATTCAAAAAGAAGTAAATTATAGATAATTGGCAGATTTGACCTCCATCGATGTTTTTGGCAGAGCTTGAGCTCTAGAAGTCGAAACGAAGTGATTCTAGTGGCATTAGAAAGCTAACATCCATACCTTTCTATACATATATGGCAAGAAAAAAAAATAGAGCATGAAAATCACAGCCTTCAAAGACAAATCTCGCATTTTGCCAGTGTTGACCTTTGACCATTTCAACTTGAATATCTTGAGCTAGAGAAGTCCATTTGATGCAAAATCAATTTTGTTGAATTCCTGACTCGAAAACCTATCAGCCTACTAAAGTTTAGCAGAAAAGGAGCTCATATGATAGAGATACAATTTTTCTAAGATAACACATGAATTCTGCCAACATACAGGTTTTGTGAAGAAATAAGTCCAAATTACTTCCTAAAGCATCCAAATAGACATCCAAGTCTTAATTTTGGCAATTTAACTGTTCTAAGTTCAAAGTCAAAACGTGAGGATTTTATGCAAAGCTATTTCTTCTTTTTTAGAAAAACAGTTATTGAACTATTTAAATATAAATTGTATACTTAGGTAAGGATATTTTGTAGGAAAGAGGGTTAGGGTTTCTTATCAAATAAAAAGAGAGAGAAAGGAGGAAAGGGGGGTGGCCAAAAGAGAAGGAAAAACACACTATTTCCTTCAATAACCCGAAATCATGCATTTTTTTTCCTTTTGATTAGTTGTTCAATAGACATGTAAGGCTAAACTCTTTTTCTTGGTTGCAAGAATACAGAAACCTTCAAATTTCAAGAACTGTGAGATTTATTTTACCTTTTCTTTTCAGTTTATATGATGAATATATTTATTTTCCTATACTTATTTCATATGATTGTTTATTTTAATTGCTAGAGTGGACTCTAAGTTATTATTGTAGATAATCTATTGCTAAGTTTGATATCAAAACCGGAGTTATGGTATATCAACTTGTGAAGCAACTAAGTTTAATAATTGCAGCGGATCTACGTTATTAATATTAGGGAGAACATTCGAACAAATGAAACATGAACTGCGGACAGTTATGTTGTCTAGATTAATCAATTATCTAGATCTTAAGGCTGCCATTGAATAAAATTATTAGTGCGGACACCGTGGTTGTTTACTAGTTAGGGTTAGTTACATTGCGGATCGGTTAACTAACTAATGTTAAGAAAAGATAGTTTCTTGATTTGGTGATTCAGAATATAAATTGGTGTTTCGTTTCAATTATCAATTTTGATTTTCGTAGGTAAATGTCTACTTGAAACCAAGATTTGTTCTCTTGATAGTTTTCTGATTTATTTAATTTAGCTTGATTGTTTTATTCTGTTATAACCTAGATAATCTCAAACCCCCCCCTAATTGCATACCTTATAACATAAAAATCTGAACTAAACCTTTCTCGTGGGATCGACCCCTTGCTTGCTCTATACTATCTTTTTTATTTAAGCTATGGTAATTAATTTGTATGACCGTAACATCACAACATCTCCCTATACTTATAGATGTATAAAAGGTCTCTTAAGGGACCTACCATACATATCATCTCATTATAAGGGATATTTGTCCCTCATTAACACCACTAAAAGCAACAAACTTTTTAGTATTTTTTTCTCTAAAAATGACAAGGTTTAGGCGGTATAAATATCCTAGAACCATCCAAGTAAGAGGTTTAGAACTTTTTTTATTTTTTTAAATATATATTTCAGAGTATTTCACTCTAAAATATAAGAACAAACATCATTTATTCTTGGAATTTAAGAATCTTTTAAGTCATTTATTATCTTTTTCATAAAACTACTGATTTTATCATCAACAAGTCTTAAAGTCCCCCGATTGGTTATGTTTTTGTAGGTATTTAGGGCTTTACCATTAATTTTGTATTTCCTAAGCTAGGGAAAAGAAAACTATTCACCTGGATATCTTGATTAACCACTTCTCACAAACTAAATAACTTCTTATATAAATATTCTGGGTTTTGGGACATCATTAACAAGGATCAACTATTTTTCCTTTAAATGTTTTTTAGGCAATAAGAAAAATTATTAATCTTAGTAAAAGAAATAAGGGATAGATCAACAACATATAATTGACAATCACAAACTTAATAGTTGGCAAGAACTTCTACATGCTTACAAATTCGAAAAGAAAAATCAAAATTGAATGAAGCCCATATTACACACAAGATGAAGAATAAGTGGTTACCACATCTATTAATAAGTTAGACAAAACTAGAGTTATTTAGGGTTAGTATTAATTTATAAAAAGGATATAAGATTTGACAAATAAATATTATATTATTAAAAAGAAAAAGGATTTAAAGAATGATTGATGGGTGTGTATTCATGAAAGTGGTGAAGTGAAAGCCAAAATAAAGGTTGATGACCAGGATTTTAAAAGCTTAAAGAAAATGATATAAAATTATGTTGTATTGGGTTTTTGTTTTTCTTAATTTAACCTAACAAACCATTCAAATCACTCAGTTCTTTTGATTCTAAAAAGAACTAGCCGATTCAACTAGTTCATATCAGTTTAATCACAAAAATATTTTTTGTTCAAAACTCAATTTGTACTAAGTCTCAATCCATTGTTTGATCCGATATAATTCTAATAAATACTGGTTGAAAAAAATGAAAGAGAGGATGTGAGAGAAAATAATGGAAGAAAGGAGAGGGAATGAATTATTTGGTGTTATAAAGATGAAAATTTGAGAGGAAGGATTTTTTTTAATTTTCTTTGGTAATTCGATCAATAATTAGTGTAAAAAATTGAGTTAGTGATGGAATTAACTATAGTATCCTTTTGTAGCTTTTATCACTAATTATATGTTTAACAATGTGGTAATTTTTATTGTTGTTGTTTGAAAAACTACATTTAAAAAAAGTTATAAATTATAACTTTTTTATAACCAAGATTTCAAGAGAGTTTTCAATAAGGATCCATGCAAAACTTTTGTTTGTGTTGATGTCGGGTTTTTCAAAATACATATACACAACGAAAATAATAAATTTAATAATTTTTCAAGAGTCCTAAGGGTCTCATTAGATATATTTAGAGTTGTTTAAATTTTATATGAAGATTACATGAAGATTAGATGTTTTTTTTTAGCTTTGAATAATTTCTTCAATGCTAGGTTATCGTAAATCACAAGCCGTCTAAATGTCCGACCTCTAACATTAATCCACACAAACCATCATAAAAATATCTCTTAAACCCTTTTAGGAGAGAGATTGTTATGTCTTTGAGTGCTAATTTGTTTTCTTTTGTGTTTTCAAGTATTTTGTAACTTACATAGTTTTTCTCTTTATTTAGAAAATAAGAGGTAAATCATTCTATTTATAGGGAAACTTGAAAACCTTATAAATGATAAAATATCAATTTATCCCATGAATCACATATATTATTTTAAGACAATTCTAGAAATTTATTCAATCAAGTACTTGATTTTTTTTTCTTTATCTAGAATTGTAATCTTTTTTAATTACAACATTCTAGTCCTCAATTTCTAAAACCTATTTATAATCAAGTTACATTTGATTAATCATCTCAATTTGATTTATGATCAATGTTTCTTTTGTGTGTGACCCATTAGATTATCTTATAAATGATAAAATATCAATTTATCCCATGAGTCACATTTTAAGACAATTCTAGAAATTTATTCAATAAAGTACTTGATTTTTTTTTCTATATCTAGAATTGTAATCTTTTTTAATTACATCATTCTAGTCCTCAATTTCTAAAACCTATTTATAATCAAGTTACAGTTGATTAATCATCTCAGTTTGATTTATGATCAATGTTTCTTGTGTGTGTGACCCATTAGATTATCTAATAAGTTAGCATAAATATAAATCATAATTCTAAATAAAACAGGATTAAATTAATTAATTAAATTAATTTATTATCAATTTAATAATTTATTTATTTATATTTAAAGATCAAGTACAATATCTAGCAATGTGTTATGATCCTTAAATATTAGAAAAGTCATAAATTGTTTGATTTAACATTTTATTGACTAGTTTATCAGTGTAATTATTATTCATTTATCAACAATGTTTCGATTTAGATATTATAGCATGAAATATTTTTACTACTTGTCAAATCAAGTTTATACTCAACACCATAGTCATTTATTCTTAAATAAGATTTGAAATTCTTTTCAAATCTCATTTTATCTTCTTCAATGATTTACAATCAATACTATTTGAAAACACATGAAATATTTATTTTTTCTAATTCATCTAGGATGATGAATCCATTTGTTAATGTTATACTCAATATTACATCTAAATTGAGTGCTAATGTTATACTAAATATTTGTCTATTTGGTATGATTGATTAGAACATATAACAGGATCAAAACATAATGGTTTCTATATAAAATAACTTAATGATATCAAATTTAAGGATTACTTATATAACATCACATGTGCCTTTCTGTAGACACATGTGATCTCTCCATATCAAATTTTTATGTGAGTCAGTTTAATATACATATTATTTGATAAGCATCAACATATTAGTTTTAGGTACCTCTCATACCTCATCTTATGAGAATAACTATTTTTTTTATAAAAAAAATAACATAATATACATTAGTCTCAACTATTCTAATTAATTTCCAGTTTTAATAGACTATTGACCAAGAACATTGATGCAATATAAATCTCATAATTATAACAATTTTATAATTTATTTTTTGCAAAGCATTTTTGTCTCAACATCTTTACTCTATATTCATTAATTAAATATTAAATTTATTAATAAAATATTTGATGAATATTAAAGACAATAAAATTTTTATTAAAAATCAAACATGTTTACATAAACAAAATCAATGCCACGTGCAACCAACCAATTAACTACATGATATATAAATTAACAATTAATTATTCAAATACTTTTAAAATTGTGATTAAAACAAATACTATTTAAACTATACATCATACTTCCAAATGAACTCTAACTTTTATTGCTAATTAGCAGAAAAAATGGTCCCGTCCATAAAAACCATTTTTGGTAGTATATACCATATAAATAATACAATGAAAATAATACAACTAAAAATAATTATATTAATTAGCAGGATATTTCAATAAGAACACGGTAAAAAATATTAATACCGTAAAAGATTTGTTTATTTAAAATATAGACTTTGAAAAACGAATCATTATAGATACTGTAGCATTGCTATATAATATTGCTTAAAGGAAGTCATAAAATTATATTTAAAAAAAAACGTGCAAGCATATAACTATTTGTTTACAATTACTTTGACTTTGATGATATATAGAATTCATTATGAAATTAATATAGATAATGGATTTATCTAATTTGAGAATTTAATATTAAAAAGTTAATTAAAAAATTAAAAATAAATAAAAGATGATAACCGACCACCCGCTGAAAGGGCAGGCCTCACAGTAGTGAAATAGTATAACCTAAACTCTTTTATTATTATTATTCCCTATTTTTTCCTATCCATGTTTTTTACTCGTGATGTTCACAGGAATATTTGATAAAAATTTCCTGTATATGCAATGATAAAAGGCGTACAGCGCTGCAAGAACCAAAATGATTCAGCCATAAAATCAAGCGCAAAGAATTTCCTCCAAAAGATCTTCAAAAATCAAGTCCTCCAATTCAAGCCCCGCACATTCTGTATCATATTGCAGATTCATCCAACCATCACGCTTCGCTAAATCTCTACTTAAAGCATGATCTAATGAGTGGTCACCCTCAGTAGTTGAGCTTAAATACCAGCTTATATTTGTCCAGACCTCCTCTAGGACGTGGCGTCCTACAGGCATTGGACGGACATGCGAAAGAGAAGACAACGGCACTGGATAATAAGTGTACGAGTTTGCATAAATCTCCATTAGTACCTCATTGATTAGATCAAACAATAGCAGGTGATGACAGTTGCCACCTTCATTTCCACAGCACTCAGGATCTAGGAGCATACAACCTTCTGCTTCTTCAAAAATGGAATGATGTACTGGTTGGTCATCAGAATTCCATGTTCCAAGCAACTCATTCCCAGTGAAACCAGACAACGTCAGTACGTCCTTGACATAATCAAATTCGGCTTTGTCTTTGGCATCAACTTGGAATGGATGACTATCATTATTCAAGATGTTGCTTAAAAAATCTATTTTCTCAATTCCAACCTCGGTCACTGTCATTGTAAGTGTATCCATGCTGCATTCTGCTAGATTGTTCTTCGAATAATTAAGATCTGCCTCCATATAAAACATTATTCATGAAACACCAACTCAATTAACAAAATAATAGTGAGCAGGGGAAATCATTTTTTTTGCAAACCAAGGAGACTTAAATTTCAACACATATCTGAATATAATAAATTATGCTACCTTCTTGTATACACTATTTGACAAGTTTATACACCCTGACTTTAAGTACGCTATCTTCTGTGTTAAAAATTAATGACCACATCAAAGTTTGAAACCAATTGACAAGCATATCTACACACCGGGTGAGAACATACATGAACTTCAATGCATGCTACAATGTTGTATTGAGTTAAAATAAAAATAAATAAATAAATAAAACCGTTGGCAAGGAAAGAAAACCATTGGCAATTTGACAAGTATACCTTCTGCAACAAAAATGTTTGCATGCCTGGTTGTCTCATCCTGAAGTTTAGAGTCAGGCACAGGCAGAGTAGTCAGTTCTACCACTTCAGTAATAGTTTCAGTTGGGGAAAGAATATCCTGCTTATCCACTGTCATCAAGTTGCTCAAGTCATCACTAACTAAAGTGCAGTTGGCATGTGTCTCAACATTTGAAACCAATATCGTACCCAATTCATCACCAATAACTGAATCTGATTCACTCTCCACATTATTCCCTCTTACATGATTTTTAGTGTCTACTCCCAAGAATTGCTCGGAAGCTGTAGGATGACTGAGACTGTTTTGTTCACAGAAATTACCTCTTGTGCTCAAAGTGTCATCCGTCATGGTTCTAACTTGACTTACTGGGAAGGAACCAGAAGAATCCTCACAGCAATAGGGAAAAGATTTGAGGTCTGGCAAGGAAAAAATCCTTCTCATGGATTTTGCGGCGCCCATTTGAAATGAAACCCCATCTTCTGCTTTCATCTTTAATGTCTCAGGGAAATGTTGTTTTGCTTCTTTGTTAAAGCTAGAATCATACAACTGGCAATATCTGTCCAGTGATTCGCTGAATGATACTGTTCTGCTGATGCAGTATAATTCACTATTGCTGGTAGAAGGAAGAGAGTGATCATAATCATAGCTACTTTTGGGACTGTCTTTACCATCTCTACTCATGAAATGATCCATCATATTATCAACACCAATCCTTTCCAAGTTCTTGGAAAACCTGTGGCCATGAGGAATCTTGTGAAGGATTGCATCCATGGTTATTCTATGTTTCTCATTTTTGCTCTCTTTAATAGCATGCCTTATTTTTTGCTTGAGATTCTTGAAATGCTTAACAACCACTTGATTCTGGGCATGATTCTTAATTCGGTGGGATGAACCCAAAGCAGAATTTGCAGCAGCTATTGATGGCATTGACTTTGAACGTATATATTCTCTATACTTGGGCTCAACAGACTTTTGTGTATGGCTACCTGCTTGCAACTTCTCCAGGCCCTCCTGCTTCTGCTTGCCTGTTCTTGCTCCAGAACCTATTCCATATGATGAACCCGGTAAAGGAAATGAGACAGAATATCCCATTTTAGTGGTGAATGTATAGTGATGGTGCATGTAATGAGCCAAAGGATTCGTCAAATCTTGTAAAAAGATTTTTAAAATATCCTTGTCTATGTTGATCATATCTAGTGCATCCAAAATCTCTTTTGATTGTTGGGCTGAAGCATCCGTGCTGAGACCCTTTACATGTACTGATTTCTGCCTTTTATCATTTGAATTTTCCTGAAGAAGAGAGTGATTCTCAATTAGTTCCTTTTCAGTCATATCAACCTGGTTATGTCCAAGGTGATTACTAGTGAGCATGGGGCCACAATCTTCACGATTGTAATCCTCCAAGGATGTTGGTACCGATGGATCCAGTAATTTGGTGGTGGAAGAGGTTGGTTCTTCAGCAATTGTGAGACACCCATCACTTAATCTTATATCAGAAACGAGATCCTCATCTGACAGTTCTGTATGGCGAAAGGAATCAGTTTGCATCATGGGTGATCTTATAGGGTAAGTTGAGCTTCGGCAATGTCGGCCCTTCCTTTTGGAAAGCTCATCAGAAATTCTAGATTTTATTCGAGATTTGACAGAAGCTTTGGTGGCTGAAGTGAATTGTGTCTTCTTATCAATAACCTGATAATCTTCATATCAGAAACCTTGTATTTATAAACCTTGCACATATATAGATAGGTTTTTATGTGTGCACGCAAGCTCTCCCTGGTTCTTGTTCGACATATTACTTTGTGATGCACTTTGAATCTATACTTAACAGGACACAAAGTAATAGGATTATCATTAATAGAAAAGTGCAATAAGATATCTCACAAATAACTTACTGTTGAATGGTGATTTCCAGTGTTGTTGCTCTGAGGGGTTCCACCAACCTTAGAATCAGTTAAAATATTTCCTGGATTTCCATCCCCTGCAAAGGAGAAAATGTTTATTAGCACATTAGGAATTTATCTTACATCTCATTATATCATGAACAAGAACCAGCAGTTGAAGATTCATATATGCTGGTTCAACTATGACATTGTGCATGTAAAGATGGCATAAAACACAATCCACTTTTCAACTCTCATAGTCTAATAAACCAAGGCACAGCAGCCAAAGGTACCCCCCCATCCCAACTGGTTAATACTATTTTCAAGGATATATTTGCTTTCAAGAAGGACACTTGCTAGAATCCAATTCTAGCTTCAACTGCAAAATGTTTGCATCTGATAGTATCAAAATAAGAAAATAATGTTAAGATCTGTAGATAGAGATCGAAAGTTCTAATATGATTGTCAACTTAATTATGAATCCTAAGTAAGTTTTTTCTTTCTTCCCTCCCCCATTTCTGAGATCCTCTGGGTTTTTTTCAAAGACATCTTTTGATTGGAAAGATGAAAAGGTTCATGGTTCAGATATACTAGTTGCAGTGTCCAGTTTTATGCCTTTTTCTGGTGTTTGAGGTATCCTAACATGACCAGACAAGAAAAAGACACCTTATCTATTAGAAATTGAGGAAACTGGTCTATTCTTGATTTTTATCAAAGATAATGGCTAGCCTAAGAGATGATACCACATCAATATTTAAGAGTAATAGAGGATTTAAAAGGGTATTTTTCTAAAGTTTGGGAGCCAACTTCTAAAAATCTGTCTGTATGGAAGTAATTGCAGGTAAATTGTCACCATTCAGCTATAAGAATACTCTGGATTGTAAAATGTGAACCATAATAATACTTTAACTGTAAAAACAATGCATTGTGCATAAGTGTATCCCATAAAACCAATGCATTATCCAAGTGTATGACCAGCTACCTTAAGATAATTAAAGGCTGTTTTGTTGACTCAAGTCCAGAAAATCCATCTACTACAATATCCACCAGCAGTAAACATTCGATACAATAGACACATTTCTCTTAACATCCTTTTCAAAAGAAGGTAAATTACATTAATATTGGATGAGAACAATAACGGGGAAGAAATTCATTTTAAATGAAAAGGCTCTCTTACGTACACTTGGCATGTTTCCTGTTACCACCACTCTTGTGGTGAAGCTTTTTCTTAATATATCGCCAATGATGGTACTTGAGTACATGAAGTATGCTCCACATGCATCCTGGATGATTATTCTCAATAGAAACACTTGAAGAATGGTGCTCCAAGTTCTTTCCCATAGGTCACAAGTTTCTTCCTTTGGACCAGCTTGGCTTGGATGATAAATAACTACAAGCTCATCAAACCTGGTCTGAGTTAATTACATGTAAATATCAAATCACCCTACAAACAAGGTCCTCAAACTCAACGTATAATTCACTTGATTTAACAAACCTTGGATCTCTCAAGAAAAGTTAAATAACTTCTAAGAAATTTATGAAAGCCTTCAATTTTAAAGGTTTAAAGCAATATGTTGCCCGGGTTCAGTTCAACTGTTCAAATCTCTCCACCCAAAGCTCCTAACAATAAGTGGAGATCTTTTTCTTTCTTTTTTTCCTTTTTCCTTTTCTTTGAGAAAAGTGGAGAGATTTACAATTTCCAAAGATTGTTTAAAAATGGGTTAAATTAATGATGCATAGCTCAATATATAAAGGAATGGGGTGCACATTAACCCTCAATGAATTTAAATTCCACAACTGGAATTGAAAGTTAGAAGGAAAAGAAATTAACTATTCTAATTATATTTTAGGGTTCACAACAAATACTCAATTCCACACCAGATGGGGCAGGTTATATGGGTCTTTTTCCACCGTTTCATAAAATCAGATTCCTAATATTCTAATTATATTTTAGGGTTCACAACAAATACACAATTCCACACCAGTTGAGGCAGGTTATATGGATCTTTTTCCACCATTTCACAAAATCAGATTCCTAATATTCAAGGTTTTGAATTTAAAAATAAAAATACACTGAAGTACTAAACCACAATAACAGCATAACACAAAGCGTTGCTGAATAACTTTACTGAAAGCTAAAACACATAAATGGTCCTACGCGTTTTTTTTACGCCCGAGACAAATTTCAGACAGTTTCTTCGAAAGCAACGATGATTAATATCTTCAAATGAAAGAAAATGTTGATGAAGACCTGAAAAAAATGGATACGGAAATCGGTAGTGTCTTACCTTTGGAAGGAGAACTTAAACTTTGAAACGAAACCCATGCATTTGTTATTAGCTATGGAGAGAGAATAAGCGGGGTACGATAGAAGCTGAAAATTGGAAAAATCGTGTATTTATGTTGGCTTTAATGAATCAGAGAGAGAGAGAAAAAAAGGAAAAAGGAAAATTTGTGTACCTTAAAGACAGAGAAAAGAAGGCAATGGCAAAACATTCAAACATGGAAATCGGCATGGAATTTCATGGTCTTAAAAATTGGAACCTTTTTAATCGGATTCTATATTTGGTTCCCCGCCATCTCGCTCTCTTTCCTTTACTTCACAAAGTTGCTAAAAAAAACAACCCGTTTGTTTACTAAAAAATAATTTTTTTTTTTTAAAGTGAATTTCGGAAAAAATAAATTTT
>Ga0307510_10006623_pt1 | contig 13817 bp, 16 predicted proteins | sample 12_EM_MG_FD_207224 | JGI IMG/M metagenome (GOLD analysis project Ga0307510, IMG submission 207224) | Populus trichocarpa ectomycorrhiza microbial communities from riparian zone in the Pacific Northwest, United States - 12_EM | ecosystem: Host-associated > Plants > Roots > Unclassified | place... | reverse complement strand
GAATCCTTGGGTCTCGTATGCCTTCAAGACCTGCAAGTTAAACCCCGTCACCATATCAGGTCTAGTCCGCGACGCGTCATCACAAGCTGGCGGCGCACCGTCTCGCTGCACCCTGTGCAACGGTCATATGCCGCGCCAACGATCTGCATGTTGCGGAACTGCGCAAGAAATCCGCGCAGCTGGTGTGGAACAAGACCCAGGACGCTTCCTCCTTCTTCCTGTTGGGGCTGCTGGGCATCCTTCCCCGGCGTGGGTGCAGGCGCATGGAGGCTACAAAGTGGCACCATGAGACAAAACATACAATCGTCAGCCAGAAAGAGCAGCGCCTACCCTAAGGGATGTTGAAGAATCGAAACGAGGAGCTCAACGGCTGTCGCAGACGCGATTGGAGCGAGCCCCGGACGTGTCACCGTGCACATCTGATCCAGTGTGCGATCTGTAAGGGACTAGGCACCACGATGTGCAGGTACCAACACGATCAGCAACGTGAGTCCCGGAGGGAGATGGGAGAAAAACACACGTCTGCCGGAGCCACAATATCGTTGCAGTAGTAACAACCGAGTCTTTTGGAATCATGCGTAGACACTTCGCGCGCACCATGTCGCATTACAAGGTACGAATCAAAGCCCAAGGCGGCGTTCAGGACGATCTGTAGCACAAAGATCAGACAATGTATGAAGTAGGTGGAGATTGTGCGCGCCTTGCCCTTCGCCGATCCCAGGACTGTCGGAAGCCAGCGGCTTTCACGTGAGTCCATCAAGAGAAAGACGGCGTCATGTGCATCAAACAGATTCTCAAGGGTATTAACGTCCGCCTTAGCCTGCTCCTCGGAGCCTGGCGGGATTGGATGACCTGGCATCAGAATGGACAATGTTACTCCCTGGGCATCCTGAAAGCGTCGTTAGTACGGTGCTCGGTTGTAATGTGCATTTGTACGCACAACTCCAGGAGAAATCTTCCGTAACCGTTCGGCGGCAGCCTCAGCTTTAGGCCTGCCGCCGTTGAGGCAGTCCTCAAATTCGAACAACGGCTGTCGTACAGGGTTCGAGAAGGATACCTTGCCTGAATCAACAAGTGTGATCTTGCGAACACCCCAGCCCTAATATTTGTGTCAAATAAGAGAATACAGTTGCGACTGAAGCTAGCTGACTAACCATGAGCGTACGTGCAACGTAGCACCCGAGAGTGCCCGCACCAAGTAGTAGGCATCGCGTTTGTGCAATCTTCTCCAGGTCGAGAGCGGGGAGAACCCGCCAGCGCATCAATTTGAGATTCAGGTCCACCGCCTGGTCCGCGAGTCTGTCGATCCAGATTGATCATGACTCATGTACTTCCCGAAGAAGATGGGACTGACCTCTTAGGGTCCATCATGGGAGCAAGGTCGGCGACTCGCGCGCCGACTTTACCTTGTACGTTCTTTTCCCACCCGACAGAACTCGGTTTCTGTGAGTTCGTTGGACCGCCACGCAAAACGCCGAAACGACTCGATTGTGCGTCGCCACGCCAACACAGCACTCGCATCGTCTGCGTCACTTCTGGGTGAACTGCGCGAAGGTACGCGAGGAGGTTACGAAGGGGCCATCCCGGCGCTGAAGCTTGCGCAGATGGATCGAGGAAACCGATCGTTCGCTGAGAGCGGTAGTATGAGGCACCCTTGTATCAAGGGCATGAGAAGTACGGGTACGCACGGACTGCTCGGGCACTTTTGCAAAGAAATTGGCAAACTCTTGCACAGACGCAAGCTGGACATCGTCACCTTCTGCGGGTCGTACAAGAAAGAATGCGGGGGCTGTCGGAGTGAGCTGCTTTGCGAGCGAACTGAGCTGAGCCTCCGAAAAGTGTGCCTCAGCCGCCGTCCAATCGTCATCGATTTCCCACAAAGGCTGGGCAGCGAAAGCGGGAAACGCGAACCAATAGTAGAACTTGTATTTCTTGAGGTCAGCGAATGTGATGAGAAGGAACCTTGTTAGCGCAGAAGTGTCGTGGTTCTTGGTAATGCTATCCCAAATCTACGAAGAGGAGTCATTAATCGCATTTTGGCAACGTGCGAGCTCTCATTCGAGCGACCTAGTAGCGGGGCCTACAGCAAATGTAGCACATACCTCATCCGATAATTTATTGAACAGGGCACGCTTGTCAGCATTCTTGAAGTCCTCGATTGTGTTGTAATTCTTCAAGACGCCCTGCGCCGGAACGGATTGCGGAGGTGGGCTAGCGTAATGAGTGCTCCATTGGGATGGGCGTCAAGAAGCTCACCTATAACCGTCTGAAAGTCCTTCTCCGCCAACCGTGATGTTACAACCTAGTGCGACCTCTTGTCCCGTGTTCCGGTCCTTGATGGTACGCCCGGCGGAGTACGATGCCGTAAGAGCGACCGTCTCGTCCGACAGGCGAAGGACCTCGAGCTTAAGTCGACTGAGCTCGTGCCAAAACGTTGGCTGAACGATGGATGAGAACTGTGAAAAGAGGACGACGGGCATGATGGTATTCAGAGGTTGACAAAGGGTCTAATGGCATGCCACGACCCGACCCCACGGAACGGGCTTATCGGATTCGGGGGACGCGTGCACCCTATTTTGGTAACAAGTCACGTTACACTAGTCAGGTACTGCTTCATCGCCCGACACCAATCCCGATATCGCCACGCGTCCTCATGTAGTGCTCCCTCCAGCACCACGAACCGTCCCAGAGGCTCCCGCCTCCCATCAGCTACGGCTCCCTCTCCCTTTTCGTCCATCATATCCCTAGATCCCTGCAGCACATTGAAGATCTCCCGACCCATCGCTGGTGGGACGACTTCGTCCCGCTCGCTCACGAGCACCATCGTGCGCCGTGCGAGGCCCTGTGGAAATTTATGTGCGATTTCAGCTGCGGCAGCGCGTGCGTCCCACTTGTCGCGCACGAATGGGCCAAGGTAGCGGTAGGGCAGCCAGCGCTGTGGGTAAAGCGCGCGGACCATGTCTGGCACGCTCGTAAACCCATTTTCTAGCACGAGACCGTGCACAACCGCTGCGGGCGCTGTGTTCAATACGTCCTTGTGGGATGCCAGCAAGCAGAGCGCGATGGATGCGCCGAGGGAGTGGCCGTAGATTGTCAACCGCGATGTCGGGAAACGGGAGGCGGCAAAGGCGAGTGCGGCATCGTAGTCGGCTGTGAGACTGGCCTGCGTTGGACGACCTGCTGAGGATGTCCAGTAGGATCGTGGGGCGGGCGCAAGGATGGCCAGTGATGGAACAGTACTCAACAACGCGGCGAAGACGGGGATGCGGTGGAGTGGGTTTCCCGCGTTACCTGCGTAGATATGCAGCCAGAGTCAAAATGATGGAATTGACAACAACCCGAAGTGCTGATCGATGAGTAAAAAGTAAATAAATACCTTGAAAATATAGGACGACGTGCTCGGGAGGAGAGGCCGCGTCATGTCGGCGCAGGAGTAAAGTCGATAGCTTCACAGTGTTTGGTTGGGAGCTAGAAATAGAGAGCTCCTCAATGTGAATGTTCTTCGGTGTGTAGTTGGGGTACATGTCCCCAAGAGACTCCGTCCTCGAACCCGGCGGGGCGTATCCTGGCAGCGAACTTAGCGTACCGAACCAATCGTTGGGCGTGCGCGGCACCAATCACCCATGTAAATCACCTTGCGTTGAAACACGACAAGCATCAGGCACTGTTGGCAGGCCAAGAGAAATCTACCATCTCAAAATCATCCACACTGAAAGGAGGACGGACCTTGTATGCCCATAACGCTATCGGAAGACCGAACAACGCGGAGAGGACTAGCCAGCCTGACGGCGGGTCGGCACTAGGTTGCACCAGGAGGCCCGCAGTACGTACGACATTTGTGATGGCGATGGGTGAGAGGGAAGACAGAGAGTTGGCACGAGAGCTGGCTCTCGAAAGCGCGTTGCTATGAGTCCAGTATCTAACCCTAGGCCTACGGAAACGAACATAGGACCAAGTTGTGTTCCACAGCGACATCGACGCGGGCTTCAAGTGCCGGCGCCTACCAGGACAATGACAGAGTTAGAACGACACCCTCCAATTTGACATTACGCTATTACATGCATGTATTACATTTTCTTACAATACACTACAGGCTATGCATTCGGCCCCGTGGTGTGAGAACGCATCAGTGTTCTGTCTCCTCCCATGTCCGCCCCACCGTCTTGATAAGGTCTTCCGTGGCAATGCCCTTACCACTCGTGTAGTATCCGGCCGCAATCTTCGCATCAATTTCAACACGGGAGTCCATCGGAATCAGATATTCTACACGTGCTCGATGCATCAGCACGTCTGGCAGGCTCATTTTTAAACAATAAACGGGTCAGGCGACGCACCAGGGATGTCGTAGCGCTTGAGAATTGGGATACCCGATTGTACAATCGCCTCGTATTTCCTGCACGAAATGCACATGCGTTAACATAATGGCTAGAAAGCTGGAGAAGACATAGGCGCGTACATATCGCTCATAGAAACCATGTTGTTGATCTTCTTGATGCCCAACCAGTGCAATACATCTGGCATGAGAGCCTGGAAGCGCATGTCCTTCACGCCGGCAATCATCTCCGTCGCGCGGAAGTACTTGTCTGCAGAGTCGCCACCGCGCTTGCGAAGGTTGTATACCAGGTACTTGGTCACCTCGCCAAGCGCACGACCTTCTTTGCGGAAGTACACGACAACGCCAACACCACCGCGTTGCGCCGTACGAATGCACTCCTCGATCGCAAATACGAGGTATGGTTTGCAAGTGCAGATATCCGAACCAAACACATCCGATCCGTTACCTGAGAAGGGTAAGGACGTAGGTCCGTCGCTCGGAGATAAGTTGCCTACATTCATCGTGTACACGTAATGTGAGCTCTTTGCTCTCGTCTGAGAGATATGAAGCCGGGCCAACTGCAGAGTATACATCAGTAAGTTGTGGACAAGAGTATAAGTGAAGACGGACAGATATAGACAGTCATGCCGCCAATAGGCGGCAAGAAGACCTTGATGTCAGGCCGCGTTACCAACTCCGGGTACATCCCACCCGTTTCCTCGAACAAAGCTCGGCGGAGTAAGCTCTCTGATCTATGTCCAATTGTTGTCAGGGAAGTTTATCCGGAGAAGCGAAATGCCCACATCTTGAAGCGCTCCGCTACGCCCGGCAAATACCATACTGGCTCTACCGCGGCTTTGCTAACGTTAATTTCCACACCAGGATCCGCCGTGCTCGTCGTCCCATCAGCATTGAGTAACGGTGCGCTCTTCAGCACCACTTTCCCATCCATGACGATATCACCCTTGCGGGATGATTCGTCGATCTCGCTGAGCTTAATATGCGCCTTGGTGATCGCGATGCTGGGCCGGATGTCCAAGCCGGCGGCAGATTCCGCGCGGAATACCTGCGGGGTGAGGTGGCCCCACGGATCAAACGAGACAATCTTGCTCGGGTCGAACCAGGCAGGATTCGGCGGAATGGCCACTGGTGGTTCCGTACGCGCATAGTCCGGTTTGTGCGTGGGGATAAGAGTTCCCATTGCCACAGCCAGAGCTCGATATATAGAATAAGAACCCGAGTGTGCGCCAATGGCATTGCGTTGCTTGATTGACGAAGGGAGACGCGAGGGAATTACGGGACCGCGCTCGGTAGGGTTCTCCGCACCCCATTTCAGTGGGACTGGTTTAACGCCGTGCTGATCGGGATAAGCTACGGCACGGCGTTGGTCAGTGGTCATGACGTCAATTAAATGGATGACAAAACGCCAGGTCGCTGGCTATTTAATGTCCAACGCCGCATGTGGAACAGGCGAGACAGGGCTCCACGATCCAGGACACGTGGGGATAAACGGGAAGCGAACACGGGGGAGCGATGAGGACGACGACAACGAAGGGGGCAAGGAATTAAGAATTAAGAGGATTCCTGAGGTGAACTCACTGGTCAGCGTGACACGGCCAGGGTACAAAGCCCTTTCACGCTCTTTTTCCGACGACATGCCATCAGCGGCCTTTTCTCCGAGCGGGGTAGAGGTCAAAGGGGCGGGAGCCGAGGGCGGTGTGGACGAGACACCGTCGGGACTTGACAGAGAAGCACGGGTTGGGCTTGGTGGCCCATTAGTGCCCACGGGTCGTATGCGAGGCGACGCCGGATTGGCCAAGGAGTCGAGCTAGAAAGGGCCAACATATGAGCATAAATCCGAAGGGGTGCGAAACGAAAGAAAACTTATGACCTTGGCTTGCAAAACTTGCTGTGAGAGTTGCAAGGATTCCAGCTGTGTGAGGATTTGAGTGAGCACAGCGCCATCGAGAGATGCCATGCTGGTGACGGTAAAGGTAAAGGTAGAGGTGGAGGTGCAAGTGGAGTTATTCAATCCGCCGCGGTTTGCGCGGCGCGGATCTATGCACAACGCGGACAGACGAAACACTCGTATCTGATAATCGGCTACTCGATCTACACCTTAATCTTCGTCCATTCTATCTTCCTCCTCCTGGTCATCCTCCCAGGAGTCCATACTCCTCTCAACTGCGATGATTTGCTCTATTTCCTCTACAGCTTTCTTTGCCGCCGCCCCCTTCATCTCACTTTCAGTAACAACCGATCCGGGGGCCTTGACCGCACGCGGCGGATACTCCACCCTACCAACCTCGAAACCGTCCACGTGTACACAACAGACCTTCGTTCCATCCTCTTCGTATATCTGATATCCCACGTCGAAGCCGTGCTGAATTGATAAGAAAGTAAGCCAATGCAGTGGTGCTTCCAGCGTTTTGAATGCCTCTGTGGCGGCCGCCCGCTTCGCCTCTGATTCTGTAAAGTCACGTGATTGGACACTGGCGATTACACTGCCTTGCACAATCGCGGCGCACGTCCGCATGCCCTGCACCTCCTCGATGGCGTACTCTATGCCTAGATCAGGATTACGCTTCGCGAGCCAGATCTCGAGGAAGGAAATTGGGTCCTCCAGCAGTTTGATGGCCTTCTGTGCTGCGGCGAAGCGTACGCCGTCCTGGCTGACGCGCCCGCGCCATTCATCCTCGACGCTGGCGATCTCATAACCGTCCCAGACGACCGAACAGCTCACCCTGTTCTCGTTCCTCTTGGGGACACTACATTTCACCTTCTCGTGATTCTTGCCCGCCCATAAGTGCAGCTGCGAGAGGGGGTGCAGCACGTCCGAATCGCGCTCGACGATGCGTTCCAAGACTTCCCAGTGGCCCAGACGCCGGAGCACACCCCGCACAGCTTCCAGATCTCCACAAGAGTCGAGGTAGACTGCCCCGAGCAAGCTCTCAACCATGTCGCTAAGAAATTTGGGTGCCTGCAATGACGTTAAAGCCGACCACGGAAAAGCGCGCCCCTCTTCGAGCGCCGCCTCAATGTCGTCGCGACCACCCGGACGCTCCCACCGGGCGAACGTAGCCTGCTGCTCGTCCAGGATGCGCACGCTTGAATGCAAGAGACATTTGTAGAGGTGCGTGCGCTGTGCATCCTCCGTCACGGTCATTCCTTTATCAGGTGACCAAGACGGCATGACAATAGGTAACTCGGTGGATGCCCGCAGGCACAACATCGCAAGGAAGTGTGCATTCACCACGGCTGTCTTGATGGTGTGTATACCACCTGGACCGTAACCCTTCCCGGGCGCGCGGTAGAGATAGTCGGTGACGAGCATGTCAAGCACGGCATCTCCAAGGAACTCCATACGCTCGTAAGAAATGGTCTCCAGGTCGCTTTGGTAGCTCGCGTGGGTGAGGGCTTCTACAGCAATCGCTTTGCGGCGGAATGTGTACCCGAGAATGCTCTCTACGACGCCAATCTGGGTGGGGTAGTGTTTGAAGTCGGTGATGCGGGAATACATCTCGTCAATGCATTCAGAGTGGGGCCGCCACGACAGACCGAGATCGAAAACCCTCATACACTCGATCCCCATCGCGAAGTCGCCGTATAAATACGCAGCACCGATCAGCGCTTCCACAACGTCTGCCAAGACCTTCGTCGATAGATTCCGTGCAACGTTAGCTCTCCTCCTCTGTTTATCGGTCATCCCAGAGGTGTCAGGTGATTGCGATGGCGTTTCTTCGAATATCAACGCGGCTGGGTCGGATGCTCGCCTTGGCTTCCACTTCTTGGATACAAAGATATTCCGGATGATCCACTTGTATAGCTTCCGATGGATTGCCATCTTGGCAAGATTGGCATTCGAGACCGCGTGGTCCTTGCGTCTCGCCAGATACCCTTCGTGCCAAAGGGGATGCGCCGAGAGAAGCTGTATGCTCACTGCATACTTGAGGGTGGTGTCACCAAGCGTCTCGAGGCGCTCGTAGTTCCTGCGTTCCTGAGCGGATGGCGTAGTAATCGCAGTCATGAGCAAATCCAGGGGGATATTGGCTATGCGGGTCTCCCCGAATAAGGTATCTCTCAGGGAAGAGGCCATGCTGACCATCTCGAGGTGCCTGATGATCGACGGAGTCCACTGCGCATATTGTACTTCGTGGGGCGAAATGAGTGCGACCAACGTGAAGTCTTTTAAAAGCAGCACGGGTTTCTGGCTCACAGCATCCATCCCCTTCGACTCATCCGGCATGGGCGTAAGGAAGTTGCGCTTGACGAGAGACCGTGCCTCGATGAGTGGGTAGGTGATCTCGAGTTTGGCAGCGCCATCGTGGTCACCCCTTCGTCCATGTCGCCTCACGAGGTCTTCCATCTCTTCTGGGGTAGGTGGGGTATTCCGTGTGCGTACAAACCGATAGGATTTGGCCGTAAAGCTCGTCCCACTCACAAGAAAGATATCGTCCGCATGTCCGTAACGGCGCTCGAACCATGAGAAGGGTGCAAGGAGGGTTCGTCCACCGGTGGCGGAAGGGCTGTGGTCTGAGACCAAAGCCCTTCTCTCGTCCCAAATCGTCGGTGATTCATCCATAGGAAGGAAGAGATGGAGGAACTCCGTCTGGTCCCATGGTTCCATGCGCGAGCCATACATCGGCCAGAAGAACCGCCGTGTAAACTCTTTTGCACGAGTCAGGATGTCATCATCATCATTGGTGACGATGGGCGTTTCTTCTCCCCGGACGCGCACCTTGAAAGGGGGGCACTCACGCGAGTGTATGATGGGGAGCTCGTCCATTTCGAGCGAAGGTAGCGCAGCCTGTGTCAGCATGCGCAGCGGTGGGAGTCCATCCACTTCTAATATTGTAGACCACCATCGCTTATCCGCGCCACCATCACTCCAGGGATCCATTTGGCTCGAGACCCGTGCCGTACCCTCGCGTTGTTCGACGTCCTTCAGCAAAAGCCGCACCTCACTTTCCACATCGGCCTCCAGGGCGCTCGTGAGTGGCAGGAGATGATCATTGAGTAGCTTGTTCTCGTATAGGGAACGATAAGCCTCGAATGCAACGTGGCGTCGAGCCGCCACCTTCGTGGAGTGAATTCGAGGAGTCGAAAACGAGCGGAATTTAGGGTCCAACAGCTTCGGAAGGGTTAGCGTACAACCATATGGGCCGTAGTACGGGGGGAGGGCTCCGCGGCCTGCGTGCCATTCCAATGGGTAATCGGGAGGGTCGATATCAAATAGAGGGGTATGGTTGAGTACCCCTGAATAAGGAAGTATGGAACAGAAATGGAAAATATGCTCAATAGCCGAGTTTCCTGTCAACATTGCGCTGTGTGACGGTTTCAGCGAGAAGAAGTGTGAGTGTGCGCTGGCACTTACCCAGTCTCTTCTATCGTGAATCGCAATCCCCCGTCTTCGTCGTCGTCGTCCGTTGACCGATCTTCATCGCTACAGTGAAGTTCGCTCCTCGTGTTGTATAACCTGGTCATCTCTTCCTCCTGCTCCTCCCATTTTTTCATGGTTGATGCAAATGCCAATGTATCCGAATGCATAAGGACGAACGAGCTGCGCTGCTTGCGCGCGCGGCCGCGGCTCTGCGCCCAGCTGACCATGTTCGCTGGCAAGTCCCACCGCACGACATTGCAGCACGCTTGAATGTCCAGCCCTTCCTCCGCGACCGCGGTTGCGACGATCAAGTTGAGTTCGCCGATTCGGAAATTATTGAGTGTCTTGTCTGCAGGCTGGCGCAACAGGCGCCGTGTGATGTCGAGAAAGGAGTGGCGCCGAAAGCTCCCCGATTCGCCCAGGAGACCGCCGACGCTGAACACATTCGCAGTACGCGGGTGCTGCGCGAGGATTTCGGTCAACGCGAGCACTGCGTCGCGGCGCGTGACGAAGATAAGGCCACGGTACTCCATGTCCAAGTCCTCGAAGAAGGTCTTTTCGCCCAACAAGATCTCGATCAGTTTCTCCACTTTATCCGAGCTCCTCCGGGGTATGTCTTCGGGATCGTCTGGGGTAGGGGCGACTTTGATGCGTGCGAGGTGTTTGAGTAGGTATTTCCTCTCGCTTTCGCTCCAACTAAAGGAAAACTCGGGAAAGGTGCCGCCTGCGCTGACGGCCTGCTTGCATACCTCCTGGATATACCAGTCTGCTGCCCATTCCCCGAGGTCCGAGCAGATCTCGTCCGCGGCGCGTTCAAAGTCACGTAAGCCTCTGTGAGTAAAAGTACTCTGCTTGTCGATAGCTTTCGATAATTGCTGGTCGACGCGGCTGCGCCTGGGGCCCAATTCGAGCTGTCGAAGCTCAGCGCGCTTGTCGATGACCCAAGGGTCCGACTCGATATTCAGGGAGGCGACAACCTCTTTGAGCGATTGTAGACTACTGGAGGGCGGCGTGCCGGAGAGGAGATATTCTGGCTCCCTGTAAATGACATGTTTGAATTCAGGGCGATGCACGAAACCCTCAAGCTCTCCGCGGAACAGGAGCGGAGCGCAGATGGTCGAATCTAAATTGTACTCGAGTTGCCTGTCTCAATACCCCAACCCTTAGTAATGTGTCCCACTCAAGAGCGGAAAACAGTGAATGTGGACTTAACCCACCTGAAAGACTTTTCGGCATCTCCACCAAAGATCGGGCTCGCTGTGAGCCCGAGGATCATAGGACGCATGACCTCATCGACGTTAGTGGGGAACTCGGGGCGGAGCGGTAGTTGATCGTAAAATTCCCGCATTAAGAGGTTATATGCGTGTTTTTCCGCAGCGTGGTGCGCCTCATCGAACACGAGCAAGCCAACGTCGCAGCCAAGCTGGACGTAGCCGTGGCGGAGTGCGTTGAGGAGCACGTCGGGCGTGCTCACGACGACGCGACTATTCAGCACGCGAAGCCACACCTTCCTGTCCTTCCACTGGTCCGGTTCGTCCTTGCCCGAAATGAGCCCAACAGCGACGGAGAGGTTCATCTCCATGACGTCTTTCTGCTGGCGCGCAAGCGCGACTGTCGGTGCAAGGAACCAGGAGACCTGAATGGGGGGGGTTAGTGATTATACAGCGTGAGCGACAATGCACACACCCACCTTGCGTGATTCGCGCTCTGTTTCGTGTTTCATACGCAAGACGGCAATGTGGGTCTTTCCTGCTCCTGTATCGAGCGCAATGACGATGTTTCGCCTTAAACTCTCCTCGAGCATCTCCTGCTGGTATCCACGGGTGTCAAAGGGCGGGACTACCGACGGTGGTGGTGTCCCATCAGTCCGTATCGAGGCGTCATCGTGTGGCATTTGGAGTGAGCGTCAAGTTGCAGGTATAGTATCGTTGAAAGGAAGTGATGCTAGAAGCGAAAGAAACCATGGTTGCCTTTGTCTTTTATGAGCCTGTGGACGGATGTAGACGCTCTGATACAGTACTCCTAATGCAAGAAAGGAGCGATGATCGTGGGACTGCGCAGGTGCTATCACGTACACGTAATGGTCCACTTTTCTACCCAATTTACTATCCCGTTTCCCATCACTGGCAGAGTACGGTATGATATATTGTACCGCCAGCTGTATCCCCGATGGGTGTATTGAAGTATATCTTGCGTCGTAGCCTTATTGGTAGTTCCGTACATCCATCCTTCCAGCTTTTTTCGAGCATGGATATCACAGATATCACACCAATAGTTCTCACACTTATCGATCAAATCGATTCTCTGACTGCGACCGCAGCTGGCAAAGCGCTAAGATGAGCGCTGCGCGCTGCGCTTCCAGTGGCCGTGGGCTGAGGGCAGAACAAATAGTGAGTTCACCATGAGGTGTATGAGACCTCGTGGAGATAAGGTGCATCGCAGTACTTTCGGTCTACATGTCTACAGAGACGCCTTCCCGCGCGGTTCAAACGGTAACAACAGTGCTATGAAACCCGACACAATAAACAAAGAAGCTGAAACATAGATCGGCGCAGATGTCTTGAGGTTTGCGTAGAGGGCGATAATCGGCGCCATGATCCCGAACACACGATTCGCGGCTGCGACGAGTGCATTTCCGGTCCCACGATCCTTTGTCGGGAACAGCTCTGGCGAGATCGCGTACAGGATGCCGTACATGATGTTGCTCGTGAAACTGTAGCCACAAACCCAACCGAGGAGGGCCGCGGACGAGCGCGCCGTTGTAGAAGCGAAAAGGAATACCCCAGTAAGGGCTAGTCAATGTTAGTACGGCGACAAGTGGACAATGAAAGGGATAATCAAAGGTTTGCCGAACCTGTAGAGATCGCGAGCGAGCCGCGTCGTCCGAGATAAGGAATCTCGACTGCCCACCCCGCGAACAATGCGCCAGGTACACCGATGACACTCACGATGACTTGCTAAGAGGGAGTGGAGAATACTCAACAAGACATGCAACCAGGAACAAAGTACCCACATTACGATAGGTGATATATGTCGACCCATCTCCGAAGTCTGCACCCCGAGTTGCCAGGCTACAAAGAACGATTAGGAAAGGTATGAAAAGGTGAGAAAGCGTCACCGTACAAATAGGTCACAAAACTGTTGTACCTTTTGCAGCGTCGATATATAATTGAAGGTCTACGTTGAAGATAAAGTGGAAGTCTCACAGCGGGAAAGCAAGGCCAATGAGGGCTGAAAAGATGGCAAATGTGAGTATGCACCAAGAATACGAGAGTTGGGAAGAACGAGTACCCCAGAGAGTGATCAATAAACTCGTAGACCTGACTAGTTTTCGTGTCTTGAATAGCGGCGTGACGTGGTCCCAACCAAACTCTCTCATCTTCCTCCGAATGGCGCCTGCTTTAGAAGTTTCCATTGGGGGGAGGTGGGATTTCTCAGCGTCATTGCTCAACGGGGCTGGGTGACTTTGCTCAGCCTTATGAAGTATGTCCAGTGTAAGGCTGCTCGTTGTGCCGTTATACTGTGCCACCTTGTGTACAACCTCCACCGCCTCGGCGTCGCGTCCACGCCCCATGAGAAATTTGGGGCTTTCGTAAAGGTGGAAAACGAAGAAACGGAGCACAAAGAGGACGAGCATCAGGGCACCCATAGCGAACAAGAAGTAACGCCATCCCTGATTCTCGGAGCGCGGACACGGGGAAGGTGGAGACGTGGTCGGGCAAGAGAAATTCGCGATTAGCGGCCACGCAACCTGTGATTTGACTGAGGAACTGGTAGGATAAGAATATATATATATAAAAGACCTACTAGACTGCCAAGGAGTTGTCCCAGTGCCCACCAGATAGACAGGACGGTTAGCAGGTATTGATGTGAAGCAGGTACAAATTCTGGAAAGCATCCATAAGAGATGAAACACGATGGGCCAGTTGTGGCAGCTAGCATACCCAAAAAGACCGCAGAATCAACGGGGAGGTTACCACCGACGCCTGTACTCCATAGGGCGGCGAGGGAGCATAACGTGATCGAATTTGGCGAAGCTCCAGCGGAAAGGGCAAAAACACCAGTAATGAAGAGCGTCAGATTGAAAGACAACCTGTGACCGACAAAAAAGGTACATATGTC
>Ga0307510_10006622_pt1 | contig 13818 bp, 10 predicted proteins | sample 12_EM_MG_FD_207224 | JGI IMG/M metagenome (GOLD analysis project Ga0307510, IMG submission 207224) | Populus trichocarpa ectomycorrhiza microbial communities from riparian zone in the Pacific Northwest, United States - 12_EM | ecosystem: Host-associated > Plants > Roots > Unclassified | place... | reverse complement strand
CCCGAGCAGATCATCAGGGATATGGAAGCGGGTTTAAATACGGCGGCAAAAAGAAAATATATCTCTATCACTGACCGGAAAGAAGCCATTCGTACGGCGCTGAGTCTTGCAGGACCAGAAGACATTGTGCTTGTAGCCGGAAAAGGACATGAGAAATACCAGGAAATAAAGGGAGTGAAATACCCTTTCGACGACAAACAAATACTATTGGAGTTTTTCGAATTGCTCGATAAATAAAAGACATGCTATATTATTTATTTGAATGGTTTAAGCAGCATAGCATCAAGGTGCCGGGAAGCGCCCTGTTCCAGTTCATCACCTTCCGGGTGCTGCTGGCTGTCGTATTCTCGCTTATTGTCAGCATGATCTTTGGAAAAAGGCTTATTCGCTTTTTGGTGAAAAAGCAGATCGGTGAGACGGTTCGTGACCTTGGCCTTGCAGGTGAGCAGCAAAAGAAAGGGACTCCGACCATGGGTGGTTTCATCATCATCCTGGCTATTCTTATCCCTACATTCCTGCTGGCCGATCTGCATAAAGCCTATATCCGCCTCATGATCTTTAGTACTATCTGGCTTGGACTGATCGGTTTTATCGATGACTATCTGAAAATACGGGCCAAACGTATTGCAAAAGAGCAGGGCATTGCCTACAAGAAAGGAGATAAGGACGGATTGGCAGGCTGGTTCAAAGTGCTTGGCCAGGTCGTGCTTGGTCTTGTCGTGGGTGCTACCTTATACTTTAACAGCAATACCATGGTCTACCGCGAATATGTGGGTCAGACAACACCTACCGACACTGTCGGGTGGAAGACCATTACGCTGGGCAAGGAGAAAAAACTATTTGCACCGGCAAAAGAGCCGATCACGACGATCCCTTTTGTAAAAAACCATGAGTTCAATTATTCCAAGCTGCTTCCGGCGGCCATGCGGGGATTCACCTGGATACTCTATATAGCTATCGTGATCTTTATTATCACAGCGGTATCCAATGGCGCCAATTTGACCGACGGACTGGACGGGCTGGCCACTGGCACGAGTGCCATTATAGGTGCCTGTCTGGGCATCTTTGCCTATGCCAGCGGTAATATCCGCTTTGCGGAATACCTCAACGTCATGTATATCCCTAACCTGGGGGAGCTGTCCATCTTTATCGGCGCCCTCGTTGGAGCCTGCGTAGGGTTTCTCTGGTACAATGCCTATCCGGCACAGGTCTTCATGGGAGATACCGGCAGCCTTACTTTGGGCGGGATCATTGCAGCTCTGGCCATCATCGTGCGTAAGGAGTGGCTGATACCCATTTTCTGCGGGGTGTTCCTGGTGGAAGTGCTTAGTGTAACGATACAAGTAACTTATTTCAGATATACGAAGAAGAAATATGGAGAAGGCAGAAGAGTATTTCTCATGAGTCCCCTGCACCATCATTATCAGAAGCTGGGGTATCATGAAAGTAAGATCGTAACAAGGTTCTGGATCGTAACGATCCTTTGTGTGGCGTTTGCCATAGCGACTTTGAAAATCAGGTAGCGGACGGCCGCAAGGCCAGGCGCTCATTATAAATTCATGTATGAAAAACCAAACTGGGTAACCGAGCCAATCGGAGCTAGGCAAGTGAGCTCCGGTGACGCAGAAGGTATACCCGGAAAGACCGTTTAACCCTCATACAGTGAAAAAAGAATTGTGGTGCAGTATTATCCAATGCTTTTGAAGAACCCCCAATAATCCGGTAACTGGATGGATGAAACATTATGTCTAAAAAAATGGTCATACTCGGCGGTGGTGAGAGTGGCGTTGGAGCAGCTATACTGGCGGCACAGCGAGGCTATGACGTATTTGTATCCGATGGTGGACCTCTGAAAGACAGTTACCGGGAAGACCTGAAAAAACATAACATCACTTTCGAGGAAAAAGGTCATTCCACTGATCGGGTCCTGGCTGCTGATGAGGTTGTGAAAAGCCCTGGTATACCGGAAAAGAATGATCTGGTGAAGCAGATCCGTGCTAAAGGCATCCCTGTTATTAGTGAGATCGAGCTTGCCTACCGGTACAAGGGAGACAGCGGTGTCATTGGTATTACCGGCAGCAACGGGAAAAGCACGACCACGGCGCTGACATACCATATCTGCCGTCATGGCGGACTGGACTGTGCCCTTGTCGGAAACATCGGCTATTCATTTGCCCGCCAGGTTGCCGAAGACCCCAAAAAATGGTATGTGGTGGAGATCAGCAGTTTCCAGCTGGACGACATTCTGACCTTCCGCCCCGAAGTGGCCATCCTGACCAACATCACAGAGGACCATCTCGATCGGTATGACTACAAATTTGAAAATTACATCGCCAGTAAGTTCAGTATCACCAGAAACCAGGCTGCCGGCGACTATTTTATCTATAACGAAGACGACCCTGTGATAAAAGAATATATAGGCCAATTTCCCATTCATTCTAACCCACTACCATTTACTATGCAACAGGAACCCAACAAAGGCGGATTCATAAAAAACGGACAGATGAACATCAACACAGGCAGCGAGAAACTTCAAATGAGCATCTATGATTTTGCCTTAAAAGGCATTCACAATCAATATAACACTATGGCAGCAGGCATCGCATCCGCCACCGTCGGCATCCGCAAGGAAAAGATACGGGAGGCTATCCAGAGCTTTGAAGCTCTTGAACACCGCATGGAATATGTCAGCACCGTACGTGGGGTAGAATTTGTCAATGATTCCAAGGCGACCAATGTCAACAGCACCTGGTATGCCCTGGAAAGCATGGAAAAACAGACTATCCTGATTCTGGGTGGCGTGGACAAAGGCAATGATTATGCCTTGATCCGCGACCTCGTCAAGGAAAAGGTCAAGGCTATCGTTTGCATGGGTGTAGACAATCGCAAAATACACGAAGCTTTTCAGAATGATGTTCCTCTCATGGTCAATACTCTCAGCGCGGAAGAAGCCGTAAAAGCCGCCTTTCACTTCGCTGCCAAGGGGGATGTCGTATTGTTGAGCCCTGCCTGCGCCAGCTTCGACCTGTTTAAAAATTATGAAGACCGGGGACGACAGTTCAAGGAGGCTGTCCGTGATCTATGAGTAATTCGGCAACGATAGAAAAGACACCGTTTGACAGCCTTCGGTCCCGCACCAAAGGCGACAAGGTTATATGGACCGCTGTGGTCCTTTTAGCCGTTGTATCCCTGTTGGTTGTATACAGCTCGACGGGGCTGCTGGCTTATAAGATGTACAAGGGAAATACGGAAGTCTACCTTTTCAAACAATTCGTCTTTATCCTCATTGGCGTGATGATCATTTATTTCGCGCACCAGGTCAACTATACTATTTATTCCAAAGTAGCGAAGATCCTTTTCCTGCTTTCCATACCTCTTTTGTTCTATACTCTTTTCTTCGGGGTAAAGCTGAACGAAGGCAGCCGCTGGATCCGTCTGCCCATTATTAATATGACTTTCCAGACATCCGATCTGGCAAAGCTTGCCCTGTTTATGTATCTCAGCCGTCTGCTGAGTAAAAAACAGGATGTGATAAAGGATTTTCGCACCGGGTTCCTGCCGGTGATCGCACCCGTTGCTATTATTTGCGTGATGATAGCACCGGCCAACCTGTCCACAGCCCTGCTTATCGGCGCGACCAGTCTCATGCTGCTCTTTATCGGCCGGGTCAGCGCTAAACATCTTTTACTGACCATTGGTGTCGCTGCGATACCGGTGGCCATACTCATATCAGCCGCCGTCATCCGGCATAAGGCCAATGGCGGTACAACGGAAAAGGCAAAAGCCGAAGGCCGGTCCCGTCTCTTCGTGCGGGTAGACACCTGGATCAGCAGGGTGGAGACCTTTGTTTATGGAGGGAAAGAAGACAATGGCGACAACAACTATCAAACGAATCAGGCCAAGATAGCTATCGCAAAAGGTGGTGTCCTCGGACTGGGGCCCGGGAATAGCCAGCAACGGAACTTTCTTCCCCATCCTTATTCCGACTTTATCTTCGCCATTATCATCGAAGAATATGGACTGGCGGGTGGAGCGTTCATTGTCCTGATCTACCTGGTCTTTCTGCTGCGCAGCATCCGGATCTTCCGGCGATGTCCTTTTGCTTTTGGAGCCTTCCTGGCTCTGGGGCTTAGCTTTACCCTCGTCATACAGGCATTGGCAAATATGGCAGTGAACGTCAACTTATTCCCCGTTACCGGGGTAACCCTTCCCCTGGTCAGCATGGGAGGCAGCTCTTTTCTGTTTACCTGTTTGGCAATCGGGATCATTTTGAGCGTCGCCCGCAATGCCGAACAGACAGAAGGCAACGCAAAAAATATGGAGGAACCAGCAACGTGAGCAAACGGATCATCATAGCAGGCGGCGGTACGGGTGGTCATATCTTCCCGGCCATTGCCATTGCCGGGGCCCTGAAAAAACAGGATCCGACCATTGAAATATTATTTGTAGGCGCCAAGGGCAAAATGGAAATGGAAAAAGTGCCTCAGGCTGGCTATCGTATTGAAGGAATAGACATCGCCGGCTTTAACAGAAGCTCTTTGATAAAAAATCTCGGTCTGCCATTCAAGCTGATCAAGAGTTTCTTCCAGGTCAGCTCCATCTTCAGTTCCTTTATGCCCGACGGGGTCATTGGAGTAGGAGGATATTCCAGCTTTCCGGTACTGCGTGCAGCACAGGCCAAAGGCATCCCGACCTTTATACATGAGAGCAACTCGTTCGCGGGTAAGAGCAATATCTTATTGGGAAAAAAGGCAACCTGCATTTTTGTCGCCAGCGACGGCATGGAAAAATTCTTTCCTACGGACAGGATCCAGGTCTCCGGTAATCCTGTGCGAAGCGCTATCGTTCAGAGCAAGACCGGCCGGGACGAAGCCGTCCGTTCTTTTGGTCTGGACCCTGCAAAAGCTACGGTCCTGTCGACGGGTGGCAGTCTTGGCGCCAAAGGCATTAATGAAGCCATTGCTGCCCATCTCGACCAGTTTGGAGATCTCCAGCTGATCTGGCAGACGGGCAAGCCTTTTGCTGCCCAGGCGTCAGCACTATGTGCCGGCCGCAAAAATGTATGGACAGCCGACTTCATTCCGCAGATGGAAAATGCTTTTGCGGCCGCGGATATAGTCATATCAAGATCAGGTGCGATGTCCATTGCTGAACTATGTGTCGTAAAAAAACCGGTAGTCTTTGTACCCTTTCCTTTTGCGGCGGAGGATCATCAGACAGTCAATGCCCAGAACCTTGTGAATAAGGATGCGGGGCTTCTGGTGAAAGACAATGAAGCAAAGGATAAATTGGTTGAAACTGTTCTGGCACTGTCCCGGGACAAGGCAAAACAGGGAAAATTAAAGGAAAATATAGGCAGATTAGCTGTGATCGATGCGGCCGACCGCATCGCGGAAGTGATACTGAAAGTGCTGGCGACTCCGATTGACCATCCGGGGACAGCCAAAAAATGAATGTTGAAATGATCGAACTAAAAGATATAAAGCGGATCTATTTTATTGGCATTGGCGGCATAGGTATGAGTGCGCTGGCGAGATACTTTCGTTTTCATGGCCGGCAGGTCAGCGGTTATGATAAGACGGCTACAGCGCTTACGCGTCAATTGGAGGAGGAAGGCATCGCCGTTCACTATGAAGAAGACCCGGATGCTATACCAAAGGAAGTCGACCTGGTTGTTTATACTCCGGCAGTACCGGCTGCGCACAAGGAGCTGGTATGGTATCAGCAGCATTCCTATACCCTGATGAAAAGGAGTGAAGTGCTGGGGCTGATCACTGCCGGATCTTTTAATATCTGCGTGGCGGGTACGCATGGAAAAACCACCGTCACGACGATGATCGCACATATCCTGCGGCATAGCGGCTATGGCTGTAATGCTTTTCTGGGTGGGATTGCCGTTAATTATAACAGCAATTTCTGGAGTGACAAACGAAATGTCTGTGTGGTGGAAGCTGACGAATATGACAGGAGCTTTCTGCGGCTTAGTCCCGATGTCGCCGTCATTACGGCCATGGATGCGGATCATCTCGACATCTATGGTACGGCGCAGGCTGTTGAGCAGGCATTCATCGATTTTTCGGGCCGGTTAAAGCCCGGCGGCCTTCTTATCAGCAGGAAAGGCTTGAAGAGAGAGGGGGAACTGAAAGGGGACAGGCACCTGAGCTATGGTATTGATTTGGCGGCGGACATTTTCGCGACCGACATCACCATCGACCAGGGGGATTATATGTTCAGCGTAAAGACGGCCGACTGGAGTCTCGAACGAATAGCCCTGCCGATGGGAGGGCGTCACAACGTAGAGAATGCGACTGCCGCCATAGCCGTCGCACACAGCCTTGGCATTGCGGGGGACAAGATAGTAGCAGCTGTTGCCGCATTCCGGGGAGTGAAAAGACGCTTCGAGTACGTCATTAAAAACCCCGACAGGGTCTTTATCGATGACTATGCCCATCACCCGGAAGAGCTGAGGGCTTTGATCAGTGGAGCGAAAGAGCTGTTTGGCAGGATGAAATGTACTATCATTTTCCAGCCGCATCTTTTTACGAGGACGCGTGACTTTGTAGATGGCTTTGCCGCCAGCCTGGACCTGGCAGATGAAGTATTCCTGCTGCCTATCTACCCGGCCCGGGAACTGCCGATCGAAGGGGTGACCAGCGAGCTTATTGCGGGGGAGATGACAAAGGGAAAGGCGACTACGATAACAGATAAAAATGAGATACTGAAGATAATAAAAGATAAAACAGGACAGGATGATGGCCTGGAGTTGTTGATCATAGCCGGAGCAGGAGACATTGATACATTAGTGGAGCCTATCCGGCAATTGCTGGAAGGCTCCGCTGCGAGGCGCCACTGAGCACCGGGCGTCTGCAGTGACAAATAGTTGTGAACGGGACTTTAAATGACCCGTGCACTGTTGTACCCGTCTGATGGTCCGATGGGCCATCGGGCGGGTCTCAATAGACCGGACACAAAGGGTCCGGATCCAGAAAAAGAATGGCTGTAAAAATAAATATCAGGAAAATAGTATCGGTTACCATCTGGAGCATGGTGGGCGCCGGTGTGCTGGTATTGGTTGTCGCGGCCGTTCGTTACAGGAACAGTAATACCTGTAAAGGATTTCGGATCGAGATCGCAAAGGCATCGGGTACGGGTGCATCCGAAGCAGCTATGTTCATTGACAAAAAGGGTATCACCGACCTGTTGAATTCAGCGGGTGCGGGACATGGCCAGGAGCGCTCCATTCAATCTTTCGACCTTCGCCGTCTTGAGTCGGCATTGGAAAAAAATGTTTGGATAAAAAAAGCGCAATTGTTCTTTGATAACAACGGGATTCTAAGGGTCAACGTCCTCGAACGGGAACCAGCTGCGCGGATATTTACCAGCGATGGCAATAGCTTCTACATCGACAGTTCCGGTGTACAGCTGCCTTTGCAGGATAAAGTACAGGCGCGTCTGCCTGTATTCACGGGCTACCCGGCTCCGAAGATCCGCCTCCAGGGTCGTGACAGCGCTCTGACAGTGGGTTTGCTGCAAATTAGCAGCTTCATCCGGCAGGACTCTTTCTGGTCAGCGCAGGTCGCGCAGGTGGACATCACGGCTGACAAGACCTTTGAGCTGGAGCCGGAGATCGGAAGACATAGGGTCAGTTTTGGCGATGGCAGCGACATCCGGCAAAAGTTTCACCGGCTCTTTGTCTTTTATAAGGAAGTGCTGAGCCGGACGGGGTTCGATAAGTACAGCCGCATCGATGTGTCTTATGCCGGCCAGGTCATAGGAGTAAAAAAAGGAAGTGAGCAAAGCCGTTATGATTCTATTCAGGGAATGAATAATATCCGGCAATTGATCCTATCGGCACAGCAATTGCAACAGGATACTATCCGCCAGCAGAATGTCAAACCGCTCGAACGCAACACGATGACGGAGCAGAACCTTACCAACTATGATCTCGTGCCTGACTCGCCATCTGTCACGAATCACGGTTCGGCGACCAATCCTGTAACAAATCAGCCCCTCCATGAAGACATTATCGTTCATCGCGCTGCTGCCCGCGAAAGCACGCATGCAGCAAGGCATGAAACAAACCATAAACCCGTTCAGCCAGCTCATTCTGCTCGTCCGCGAGCGGTAATGCCGGCAAAACCGTAAAAAACAACTATAAATAAAATAAACTAAACTATGAATCACGAACAGCCTATAATTGTCGGACTCGATATCGGAACGACGAAGATCGCTGCCATAGCGGGTCGTAAGAATGACTACGGCAAACTCGAAATATTAGGGTTCGGACGTGCCAACTCGAATGGGGTCAAACACGGTCAGGTGCTGAATATAGATGAGACGATCAAAGCCATCCAGATGGCCCTCGATAATTGCTATGCTTCCAACCCTAACCTGGAGATCAGCGAAGTGTATGTTGGTATAGCCGGCCATCATATTAAAAGTCTTCAGACGCGTGGAGACATTGTTCGTCAGAACACCGACGAAGAAATTACCCGCCGGGAGATCGATCAGCTCATCGCCGATCAGTACAAGACCTATATACCAGCCGGAGACCAGATCATTGATGTTATCCCGCAGGAATTCACCGTGGATAATTTCCAGAACATTCCCAACCCGATTGGCTATGGTGGGGTGAAAGTAGGCGCCAACTTCCATATCATTACCGGAGACAAGAATGCCATCCGGAACATCAACAGGGCTGTTGAAAAAAGCCAGCTTCACACCAAGGACCTGGTGCTCCAGCCATTGGCTTCGGCCGCGGCTGTCATGGGACAGGAAGATCTGGAAGCCGGAGTGGCCATTGTGGACATTGGCGGGGGCACTACAGACCTGGCGGTATTTTACGAAGGCATCCTGAAACATACTGCTGTCATTCCTTTTGGCGGTGAGAATATCACCAATGACATCAAGACGGGACTTGGGGTGTTGAAGACTCAGGCGGAGCAGATGAAAGTGCAGTTTGGGTCCGCGCTTTCCAATGAGGCAAAGGCCAATGCCTATATTACTATACCGGGTCTGCGTGGTATGCCGGCTAAAGAGATCAGTGTAAAAAATCTGGCCAATATCATCCAGGCGCGGATGAGTGAGATCATGGACTTTGTATCCTATCACCTCAAACAGGTGGGGCTGGACAATCGTGCGCTGAACGGCGGGATTGTCATGACAGGTGGTGGTTCGCAGCTCAAGCATCTCATCCAGCTTACGGAATACATCACCGGTCTCAATGCGCGCATCGGCTATCCGACGGAGCATCTTGCCGGGGGGCATATCGAAGAGTTGGCAAAGCCGACCTATTCTACCTGTATTGGACTGATCCTGAAAGGTTACAGCGACTACGAGCACAACCGTAAGGAATTTGAAAAAGAATTCCGCAAAGTGGATGTCCCCGACAATCTGCGAAAGATGGAGATGCAGCAGGAGCAGTCGGTCATGAGCCAGGAAATGCTACAGCAGGAAAGAGTTCGCAACCGGAAGGGGATGAAAGACTTCTGGGGAAAATTCAAGGACGGCATTATCGATCTGTTTAAAGAAGAAGAGGACCAGAAGTTATAATATAAGAGATCATACCCTGTGAGAGATTAGTTGATTCAGGCATCCGTTGGGTACGGCGGTCACGAAGTGACCGACCAATTTATTCGTTCTAAATTTTTTTGTTATGATCCATTTTGATCTACCGAAAGAGAAATCATCCATCCTAAAAGTAATAGGCGTGGGTGGTGGTGGCAGTAATGCAGTAAACCATATGTTCAGTCAGAACATAGAGGGAGTGAATTTCATCATTTGTAATACCGACGCACAGGCGATAGCAACCAGCAAAGTGCCGAACAAGGTACAGCTTGGCCCTCATTTGACACAGGGTCTGGGAGCAGGTGCTAATCCTGACATCGGCAGACAAGCGACGGAAGAAAGTCTGGAGGAGATCAAACAGATCCTCGAAGTGAATACCAAAATGGCGTTTATTACGGCCGGTATGGGCGGTGGCACGGGAACGGGTGGTGCTCCTATCATCTCAAAGATCTGTAAGGACCTGGGCATCCTTACGGTGGGGATTATTACCACTCCTTTCTCCTATGAGGGGAGGAAGCGGCAGCTGCAGGCTGAAGAGGGTATTCGCATAATGAAGCAATATGTCGACACCCTCCTGGTCATCAGCAATGACAAGCTCAGGCATCAGTTTGGCAATCTGAAAATGAAAGAGGCTTTCGCAAAGGCCGACAATGTCCTGGCGACGGCTGCAAAATGTATAACGGATGTGATCAACAGCACCGGGCAGATCAATGTAGACTTTGCGGATGTATGCACCGTCATGCGGAATGGTGGTGTGGCTATCTTAGGCAGTGCGATGGCCAAGGGTGACAACAGGGCACAGAAAGCCATCGAGGAGGCTCTTAATTCTCCGCTGCTCAATGACAATGATATCAGCGGGGCCAAATGGATCCTGATCAATATCAACTCCAGCGAAGGCGAGTTCGAGTTTACCATGGATGAAGTGGATATCATTCAGAGCTATCTTATCAGCGCGGCTGGTGAGCATACTGATGTTATCCTGGGTCTGGGTTACGACAATACGCTGGGTGCAAGTCTGGGTATCACCCTTATTGCAACAGGCTTTGAGCACAAGGACCCTTTTAATATCAAAGCGGTCGAATCTACTCCTGAGCCAAAGAAAGAGGAGAAAATACTATTGCCCTTAAATCCAACTGCAGAAGAATACCCGAAAGGAAAACGGCCTGTTCTGCCCTCTGTTGACGCTGCAAAGGAAACCCTGAGCACGAAGGAACCGATCCCTGGCGCCGCATTGCGGAATTCACAGGGATCGTCACCGATAATGGATCAGGAACCATCTTCTGTTCCATTATCGGATGCCCTTCAGCCAAAGCTTGTCGACAAGGGGGCTCCTGCTTCTCCGCTGACCCTTTTTTCAGAGACGCCGTTTGTCTCTGATGACCAGCCGACGGCAAAGAGCGCTGAGCCATCCGCCGGCACCGGCAATAGCGCCATCAACGGCACTCCAACAAACGGCGGCCCCATCAATGGCAACCACACCAACGGCAGCCGTGTCGACACCACCTCCGGCAATCGCGGCGGCGACGAAAAATCTACGCGGATAGAATGGGTGCTCTCGCCGGACCCGGAACTCAAACCTTCACAAAAAAATCAGGCGCCTGGCGCCATAAAAAGTTCTCCTGCGTCTGCAGCGTCGGGAGGATACCTTGCAAGGCCTTCCAATATCTATGCGGAAGACACCTGGAACGAAAAACCATCCAGTGAAAAACAATCCAGCCCGGAACACAACAATCCTGTCAAGGAGCCGACCCTGAACACGACTGCAAACAATCCGTCTGCGGAAGATGACACTTCGCCCGATATGCAGCTTGTATTCAGGAACACGGATTCGACGGCGGATGAGCCTGGGGCCCATCAAACTCACCCGATTTCGGTGCCGAACTCACCCGTAGAGGAACCTGCTCTGCAGGACGATGCGGATGATCTCAAACGCCGTGCAGCAGAACGTATTAACAAGTTACGCAACCTGTCATTCAACGTCAATGCTGCCGATCCGAATAATGAGTTCGAAACTGTGCCGGCCTACATCCGCCGTAATTTGGAACTGTACAACACGATCTCCAACGTCGAAAACTTCTACAGCAACTATGAAGTGAAGACCGACGAAAACAACAACACGGAGATCAGCACAATCAATACTTTCTTAGACGGTAAAAGACCGGATTAACCCGGTCCTACACGATAGTTTGTTTTTAGTTGTTTTATTCCTCCCGGTTCTCCGGGAGGATTTTTTTTACACTCCTTTCATGTCACCTTCACAACTAACGCCTACCTTTATTTATCTATGACTACGATCCTTATCACCGGTGGTACAGGCCTTATTGGTAAAGCCCTTAGCCAGCTTCTGATCGAAAAGGGATATAACATTATCATTTTGTCCCGCACCGCGGCCTCCCCCGATAAATCGCCCGCGCGACCCGGTTCGGCCGCCGGACCCGGCGTCCACACCTACGGCTGGGATCCCGACAGCGGTGCCATCGATCCTGAAGCCATTCGTCAGGCTGATTATATCGTGCATCTCGCCGGTGCAGGGGTCGCGGACCGCCGATGGAGTACCAGGCGAAAAAAAGTCATTGAAGAGAGCCGCACCAGGAGTTGTGCCCTGCTTGTAAGATCGCTGAAAGAGATCCCCAATAAAGTTCAGGCTGTCATCAGCTCATCAGCGATCGGCTGGTATGGTCCCGATCCTGTCATACCGAATCCGCGGCCTTTTGAAGAATCCGACCTTGCCGACTCAGCGTTCCTTGGTGAGACCTGTCGTCTCTGGGAAGAAGCGATTACCCCGGTGACAGCGCTGGACAAGCGTCTGGTCATCATCCGCACGGGTATTGTTCTCAGCAATAAGGGGGGCGCCCTGGCTGAATTCCGTAAACCCGTTCGTCTTGGCGTCGCCGCCATCCTCGGCAGCGGCAAACAGGTAGTCAGCTGGATCCATATCGATGATCTATGTCGTCTCTTCCTCAAGGCCATTGAAGAAAAAGAGTGGGCCGGTATTTTCAATGGGGTCGGGCCACAGCCTGTCGACAACCGTACGCTTACCCTTGCACTGGCCCGACGGATGAAAGGTCGCTATTTTGTTCCGGTCTATGTCCCGTCATTTTTGTTGAAAATTGCTCTTGGAGAAATGAGTATAGAGGTCCTGAAAAGCACAACTGTCAGCGCGGCCAAAGTTCGCAGCACCGGTTTCCAGTTTCTCTATCCTTCCATTGACAGCGCGCTCGACGCACTCTCATAGCGCCGGCTCTGCTGGTTCATGCTTCTGATGATAAAAGGAAGAAAACTCACCCAATATAGACAAGGACTTCTGATCGAATGTCAGTCGGGATAGTCTCAACCCGCTGATATCCGTTGCCAGCACCTTACGGGTAAAGGGATTCAGGGTCCCGCCTGGTCCTCCTGCGGCTGCTGCCGGATCATATTGGTAAGCCGGATCGCAGAGGGTTCCCCGCGGATACATCATACCCGGCTGTCCTTTGCCCCTGATGTCCAGGTCCTTGGGATGATCCAGTCCCAGCGTGTGCCCATACTCGTGGGCGGCGGTAGTGGAATGATTGAGCAGGTTACCCAGCTTGAAATATCCGGTATTGCAGCCGAGCCCGTCTACAGAAGAAATATCATGGAGCGAAAACTCTTCGATGCGGAAGAAGTTCAAGCGCGGGTCCGTATTGTGCCAGACGGAGGCTGGCTGGAGATCGGGTTTATAAAAACCCTCTATCTCGAACCGAACCTCGAACCATTCGCCCCTGATCTTAACTTTCCCTTTTGGCTCATTCCAGGATATGCTGATATCATCGGCTATTTGCAAAGCCAGGGACTGGTCTGCAGCCCCACCGTAGAAATACAGCAGGGATCGAATGATCAGCTGATGAGAAGAAATATTTAATTCGGCTTCACCCATGATCAATGTACTAATTCCGCTAATTTTTTTTCCAAATCGTCGCCGCGTAAACCTTTGGCTATGATCTTACCGTCCTTATCGAGAAGAAAATTCATTGGGATACCCTGTATGCCGTACAGGGTGGCAACGCTGTTCTGCCAGCTTTTCAGGTCGGAGAGCTGGGTCCAGTCAAGCCCGTCTTTTTTGATAGCCGCCAGCCACCTATCCTTGTTGTCATCCAGCGAAATACCCAGGATCGTAAATCCTTTGGAATGCCAGGCATGGTAGGCTTTTACTACAGCAGGATTCTCGGCACGGCAGGGACCACACCAGCTGGCCCAGAAGTCTATTAATACATACTGGCCCCTGAAAGA
>Ga0307510_10006621_pt1 | contig 13818 bp, 4 predicted proteins | sample 12_EM_MG_FD_207224 | JGI IMG/M metagenome (GOLD analysis project Ga0307510, IMG submission 207224) | Populus trichocarpa ectomycorrhiza microbial communities from riparian zone in the Pacific Northwest, United States - 12_EM | ecosystem: Host-associated > Plants > Roots > Unclassified | place... | reverse complement strand
TGTATTAGGTTGGAAGTACCCGGCATAGTTTTGGCTGACCCAGCCGTCCTGAGCGACAGCTGGCTGGGTATCTCCGAACAGACAGGCTGCAAGAAGCAAAAGGGCTAATAAACGGGGGCTATTTTCTAAAACAGGACGCATGAGCTGACGTTTTAAAAATTTTTTATTAGTACAAAATCACTGTAGGCTTTTACGGGCCGGTAACCCTCCAGCTGATCTGTCCCTATTCTGTCTCTGATGCTGACTGGCAACTGCTGTTCCTTTTTATGCGAGATAGCCAGCCAGGTATAGGTCGTCACCTTTTCCAGTATATTCTTTGTCGAAAGATCTATCTGCCTTTCCGTCTGAATAAGCCGTATCGGCACCAGGCCTTCTTTCCGGTAGGACATCCGGATCACTTCTTTTGGCAAAGCCGTACCTGATAGTGCCGCTCTGCTGGTCAGCTCGATAACCGAACTGTCGCCTTCGTCTTTTTCCATCCCGACCCGGAATCGGGCTGCGACCCTTGCTATCGAAGAATCGCCAAAGGACAGCTGCAGGTACTTCTTCAGTTGGCTGGCGACGGAGGCTCTATTGGGATAAAGGATCATTCTTTTCATCGTCGTACTTACGAGCAGCATCAGACTATCGTTGACCACCTGTTCCAGCTCACCCATCCGGATATAAGCCCCCTCCTGCTGCAGATAAAAGACTGCGGCCGTTCGCATGGAATCCTCCGGTCGCATGGGAAGGTTACTGCTCCGGTCTATTTGCAGGGACAATTGTAAGGGTAGTTGCTGATAACTGTTGCATACACCGAGCAAAATGCCGATCGCCTTCAGTGTATCCGGGCGATGATCGTCCCGGGTCTGGGCCATAACAGCAAAACCCGATGAAAGAATAAATCCGATCACAAAAAAGATCTTATTCATTGTGGATCATTTATCTCAATTTATTATAGTTACTTCCCAGCCCGCTCCAATCAGGAAATTATAGGCATCGTCACTGGCGCTGGTACGCTGATTTACATTGTTCATGATATATATTATTCCGTTATTCCGATATAGCCCTGCCCCTCTGGCCACCTGCATGAGAAGGTTATCGATCTGCTGGGAGGTCATCGCCTTTCCAATACGACTGCGTAATATTTCTATGAATTGCAGGTGGATCAGTGTGCTAAGGTCCTCATGATCCCAGTTGTCTTCCAGTATTGCCAGAGTCGTCAGATTCGTAAACCAGGCATTCCAGTCGGTTTTGAAACGGTGTAACTTGAAGGTCGAATCGGCAAAGGCAGTGATGTTTATACCCGTCAAACCGGTATTTGCCGCCATAAAATCCTGGGCAAAGTGCAGACTTCCGTTAGTAGCCGGGGAAATCACGGAACTCTGTGTCCCAAACTTACTGATCGAATGAATGGAATTCCAATTTGTAAATCCCGACATAGAATAGACATTCGGCTCATTAAAAGGCTGTAACGCAAAAGTCGTCGCATTCTGGGGATACATACCACGCAGATTGCCGGCATGCAAGGCCGTAAGGGAATCCAAAGTAAGAAAGACGCCCTCGTTCTGGTCATTGTGATAAAGAGTGATCGTCTTTGTACTGGTATTGGGATAGACGTGGTGCAGCTTCGTTGGACCACCACGAGGGTAATCGAGAAAAGTGTTTGGCGGAAGGACGGCATCCGTGTTGAGCCTGGGAATACGCATGTTATACCCATCCCCAAAGTCGACATACGAACAATTGGTAAAGTCGATATAACGTATTGCTGTATCCGACACATCCATCTGACAATACCTGGCCCCGGTAAGTATCGGCACCGCCTTGCCCGTATTCATGGCCAGCTGGAAATGAAGGGTATCGATGCCAGCAGATAATACGCCCCTGCCGGCATCCGCCGTATCCGCATTCCACAGGCTGACATACTGGGTCTGGCTGGTTGCATTACCCAGCAACTTTCCGTTGACATTGAATACCCCCATGGGATAACCCAGCGTAATCACACCGGCAAAGTTCTGCACTGCCGCTAACGTACAATTCGGGCCGCAACTACTGCCATCCCGCGACTGGTTCGCTAATATGTTCTTTTGCAGGGAGGCGCGCGTCTCATTTATCGTCTTGATACCTTTCTGTGTTTCGGTCTTGGTCCGGATCAGCGTACCGTCTTCGTCAAATTCGTAAAAGGTTGCATAGTTATTGGCATCCAGTTTCGCTACCATCCGCTGGTTTACCTGGTCATATACATAGCTCGCCATACTTGCATTAAAAGGATGTAGCCGGATATCGTCGATATACAGCGTGTTCGGCCCGTTGTTCAAAAAGCCGATGCTCGCCGTACCCGCAGTGGCAGGCGTAAAGCTTCCCTCATAACGCTGCCATCCTTCGATTATCGGCCCCTGGGGGCTCAGATCATGATACTGGCTGCCGTCGTAAATCCTTACTACGCTGTTATAGTAGGTCACGGCCGTATCGGTCACACCCGTGGCTGTAGCCGCCTGTCCGTCCCGCACCCAGGCGCTGAACAACATTGGCTGGCCGGCAGGCATGCTGAAGACAGGATTGAGCATGGTCGGGTCACCCGCGATCGGAACGGTAGTCGTACAGGTATTCGACGCCGTTATGGACTTATACAGGTCTGAGCCACAGTTGGAACAGCTCCATCGGAACTGATCCGAACTTCCGCCCGGAGATCCGGTGGTCACACAGGACTCAGCCGGAACACCCGTAACATGATAGAAACCCGGGCACAGCGTCACCGAATAGTTTACACTGGCAGACTGGCTGATATTCGTCTGCCCATGGCTTGCACTGGTATACACCCCCTGGTAGGACACCATGCTGCCATCAGGTCCGTATATGCGTACATCGTTGGACATGCTGTAGTTATTTACATTGGTGCTGTTCAGACTATAATTAGAGCTAACACCCATGGTGAAATTGTAGATATCCTTATGCGTGATCAGGAAGTACCCATCCCAGCTGGAGCCAAAACTGTGGCCGACGGTCGTCGAGCCTGTCGGTGGCGCCAGACTGACGATCTTCACATTTTCGATCACCTGCGTTGGACCGGAACCGGCCGTTGGAGGATTGCCATTGTCATAAATGGCATTGGGGAAAGCCGGGCTCATGCTGAAATTGATCCCCGGGTTATTCAGGACCTGGGCAGTCGTACTGCCGAAAGAAAAGGTAAAATTCAGGTTGTCGGCTGCCGTGATTGGTACATTGATCGTCCCGGAGCTGTTGTTTGGCATAGCCAGCACATACTTTCCGGTATGCGCGCTAAAGCTTAGCCCATCCGTATTGACGACACTCGTACCCGGCATCGTTGTGAAATCAAGCTGTTTGGGGAGACAGGGGTTAAGCTGGCTATTGTCGATATCCTGGCTATAATTATAGTCCTCGAAGCCTTCGTAGACCATCCGGGAATACGGTGAATTGTTCGTAATGGCTATCGGCAAGGTCTTGTTGTATCCATACAGGGCGGAGGTGTAGACACCCATAGCGTCCTTTGTCTCCAATTGCAGTGACCTCGCATTCACCCTCGTGGTCCTCGCCCTTTCCACCCACCAGGTGCTGGTCGTGTTTGGCACCAGCTGATTGGAAGCATTAAAATCCCAGTAGAGTGAGAAATTGGCCAGGAAACCATTCTGTGGCAGATTGGTCCCCACCGCCGGATCGGTCTCCATACGGTTCGCATAAAAAACCATGTTCCGGGAGGCCCTGAAATTTCCTAATAATCCTTTTCGATAAGGATTGATGACCTTTTCCAGATTGCCATTACAATCCGGCACGTCCGAACTGGTACAGCTACCCTGGTCAAATACGGTGGTATAGGTGCGGAAGGCGTCTTTATCCGTTTGCCACTTTTCGCCAAACTCAGTGGCTGATGCATTGATCACGCTGCTGGTGCTGTCAATCGAAAGCTTCAGCGTACTTCCCTTGACGACGATGGGGCTGACCATACTGCTGACATTTGCAAGGGTCTCATCCAGCATATTCCGGTAGCCGCTGCGGAGAATACGCAGATTTGCAGTATAGGTATAGGGGTTCCCGACGCCATCGATAAAAATGAGATCGGGAGAGCTTATGGGAAAAGACGGGTTTTTCTTGTTCTTATCCAGCGTCCAAAGCATAACGGCCGGGGAGGACAGCGGCGGACAGGAAGAGGACGAAGGGAGATTGGTAAGATATAGCTCATCTCCGCTGATAAAAAGCGATGGATCATAGGTTCCTGCGATAAGCTTCCCATCACTGAATGTAAGACTACCAAAGGTGACCCCAGTATTGACATAGGCGGGCCCCATGCCGGCATAGGCCCACCAGGCGGGGTAGCTGGTATGATACACCGGCTGGTTGAAGGCATTGTTCGTCCGGTTTACGATGACGTTGCCCGTCTCGCCATCAAAGACAAGGTTCTTTGTGCCTATCTGGCTACCCTTGTCGTATACGACCTGGCTATCAAGTATCGCGTGATAGGAGATCACTTTTGTGGTAGTCACGGCACGATAATCGTTCTCGCTGCTGCCGGTTACCGGCCAGATAAAGGGCAGCCAGAAAGGAAGGTAGACGGGAAAGAGATCCACCTGGGCCTGGACGTCCATGCTGCTGCTGTTGACCGTAAACTGACGCACATCGGTCATCAGCTCGATGTCGATGCCGATATTCCCCGGCGTGATCAGACCACCCTGCGCAGAAGAGATGGTACTAAAGGTTTCATTCAGTCCATTGCTTCCGGTATTCCGGTAAAAGCTTTCCGTATAGTTCACGCGGATGGTCGTATCATTCTCGGCATAGGAGGTCTGCGACCGGAGTTTGCCATGCATATCATTGACTTCTACCAGGAATCCCTGGGACAGGGCCCGGCTGTCGAAAGCATATTTGTGAAAGAAATTAGTGGTGGAGGAATTATGAGCCTGCAGATCGGTCGACGGGTCCAGGCTGGTCTGGCTATAGTATACCGGATAGTCTTTTGCCGTATAATATTCGGTTACCTGCCGTCCGATGCCGGACCTGCTCTTTTGCTGCGCCGTTGGGGTCACGGATGGGACAGACCTGACTGTCACCTTACTGTATCCGATATCCGCAGCGGGGAAAAAGGCCTCCAGGACGGGCATTTCCACCGCGCCGTATGACACAGGACCCAACGGCAGCTTGTCAGCTACCTGGACGATGGTCTCGAAAGGATTCTCGTCCCCTCCCACCGAGGGCTCATAAGAAGCCACCCCGCTGCTGATGACCCTCGTAGCGCCATTAAAGGATTCTGTAGTGGTGTAGTCATAGGTCTTTGCATAGACGGAGCTGAATTGTTGAGTCATAGCCTGCCAGTTGTCTTTCAGCGCGACCTTCTTCACCCGGTGGCCACCGCCATATTTGACACCAAGCGGGTTATTCAGCCGGGCAAAGGACTGGCCCAGCTCCACCGTTTGTGCCTTCCCTTTACTGCGAAGCGCCATTACCGGGTCTTTAAAGGCATCTTTAAGTCCGGCCAGCATACCGGCCAGTGCCTCCCCTATTTGCTGTAAGCCGGACCCATCCGATACGTCATATCCAGGAAAGGCCTGTCCCGGCAACTGCTCGCGCAGGAACTCCACGGCCGTCAGGGATAACGGGCTAATGCCGCTGACCGGTTTTAGTCTCACCCAGATGGTGGTAGCGTCGAGTTTTCCGGAATTCACGATATTGGCATAACAGCTGACATACTCTACACCGGAAGGCATATCTACGCCTATTTTCAGCGCAAGCTGATCCATACCCTGCAGGTACCTGGTGGCGACCTCTGCATCGCTCGCGCAGGGTTGGGGGACTTGTATGAATACAACATTATTTTCCACGACGGAGCCCCAGGCCAGGTCGTATAGCCTGTTGCTGATCGTACCGGTGGGGCTACTGGAAAAACCGACGATATTCATCATCTCGGCTGCGTGGCGGTTCTGAACATACGCGTAGTCGTCACTCTCGTATGTCACGTCTATCTGTCCACCCGAAGGCAGCACAATGTTCTTCAGCGACCAGGCCCCGGCATTCTGATCGAGGGTCGTCCGTGGAGAGAGCTTCCCCGGTCGCTCCTGTATCGTGTAGGGATAGTCGCTGTTCTTCATGTTCGGCGTTGTTTTATCAGCCGGATTCATCGTTGCAGGTTTATATACATTCCAGCGATCGGAAGCATTGAAGGCATAGGATGGATTGTCGGCAGGGGTGCTGCCATAGGAAAACACGTATTTATCCCTTTTCATTCCCGTCTGCCCGATAGCATTGTTGTAGGTGAAATAAATACTGTCCAAAGTAAGCTTGCCTTTTCCCGTCACGTCTCCGACCGGGTTGTCGGGAGTATTGTTGCATAACTTATAGCTATATGCGAAGTGTATCGTTTTGATCGCCCGGGCTTTTGCGATGCCGTTCTTTTTAAGATCGGACTTGTTATACAGGTCGATCTGTTTGAGCCGTTTGATCGAGGCATCTGCTGAATTGATACCCGCATTCTCACCGCTCTGCCCTGCGACGGCCGACACCCCTTTCCCATCCTGCCGGTCTTCCAGCGTAAAGAGGGCGATCATGGTCTTAGACTCGATAGAATGAAGATACCAGGATTCTCTTTCGCCATAAGATACCAGGCCCTTGTCATCTTTGGTCTCCGTCCTTTTGCCGGCATTGAAATTGGCCATATTTGCATTGGCGTCCGATGGGCTCCGCCAGGCATGGACGGCCGTGTTGCCATCCGGTTGTTTGATCTGTGAGTAATTAAACTTTACCGCGTTGCCCAGATCGTCGTCGGTAATGCCGTCGCCCGTCACATCGACATAGTCTGAGGATAACAACCCGGATAAAAGAAAGGAGTGTGCGTAGGCGGGCGTCTCGGTGATCTGCACATAGCCATCCCGGCTGCCGACGCTCCCCGTGATATTCGGATTTTGCAAGGGGTCGGCATCCGCCGTCGTATAGGGCACTTTGTCCAGCGTCGAAGGTGAGCTAAGGTTACTGGCGGCGGAGTTGACGGTGAATGTAAAATCCTTCTGCCGGATATTATAGACCGGTACACCATAGATATACCGTTTGCCATTGGATTCGGTAACATTGATCTGTGAAATATGGTTGGGCTTTCGGTATCCGCCTACCCGCGGGATGGAAGTGTAACGCAGATTATTTGTACTGTTGTCGAGAAAGGTCTGGTAGTCGTAGCTTTTGATCATTTTATCCAGCCCCGCGAGGGACGCATCGGCGGCCGTGAGGAAGTCGATCACCTGTGTACGTCTTCTCCTTCCGTTGGCACCGGCTGTGGTCGCGACATTCACCGTACCCGTCTTTACACCGGCCTTAGAGAACCTATCCAGTACGGGTACAACATTGGGATTATGCGGGTCGCCCGACAATTGGAACCGGACCAGATCCGTACCGCCGATGGGATCATATTGTGTATTCTCCAACACGCAGGCTTCACCCGGGTTACGGAAATAGACGTTCTCCCATTTGCCAGTCGCCGGGGGCTTGAAGGCCAGCACGCTCTGTATATTATTACCCGCCGTCCAGGTGTTAATATCCGTAGGGGTCCTGACGATATTGACATTGAGACCATAATGGCCGGGAATCCCGACGTCGGCCCCGACACCCGTATTCTTGTCCTGCGATCCCGTGTGGTTATCCCTTACCAGACCGGGTTCGTTCCGGTAGGCGCGAATACTGCCACCCGTCCCCTCGCCCTGGATGGTAAACACGTCATAACTGTATTGGGGAGCCGAAATGATAGGAGTGTGGGAAGTGATCTCCTTGTCGTTAAATCGTGTAAAATCCATCACGGCATTGGGGTCTGTCATGGCCTTTTCATAGTACAGGTATCCGACCATGGGTTTTTGCTGAACGATCTTGCCGGGGGTCACCTCCGAAGTTTGCTCATAAACCTCGGCCTCCAGCGAGCCATAGATCCCGAATATCCCGCCGCCCAGCTGGAAACGGCCGGAAAATGCACCATTTGTCATCGGCATACGTATGGCCGGTATATAGCTGGGGCGCGCAAAGCTGATCGCGGTTCCAAAATGGCTTTCGCTGATGCTGCCGTAGTTGCCCTGACCATCCCGCCGCTGCTGTTCCAGAGAATTAAGGGAACTTTGCTCGCTGATCTGAAGGGCTTTGATGCCAGACCGGGAGTTATAGCTGGTGGCGAGGGAGACACCCTCCGAAAAGCTGGCATTCTGTTTAAATCCGCTGGCGGCAAGTGAAACATTGGGGGAGATCGTCAAACCCTCTCTCGAATTCAGGTCGGCGCTGATACCAATTCCCAGGTTCAGCCCCAGGTTCAGCGATGTCGAGTCGGGTGCGCTCTTTTCCGGTGTCGCCTTTCCTGCTATCTTGAAGTTGAGTCCTCCTTTTACACCCAGGTCCAGTGCAGGACCAAGATAATTATTAAAGGATACGCCCAGGTTTAACCCGAGAGATAGCGCTTTGATGCCGACACCTTCGAGGTCACCGGCTACGTTGACACCCCAGGTTTTGTTGGGTTTCATATTCTGCGTTTGCTTCAGCATATCCGTCCCGTCAAAATCATCGGGGATGCCCCGCATGTTCCGGTTGATATTACCCGGGTTGATATTCCAGCCAAGCCCGACCCAGCTGGCTTCCTGCTCGGAGCTGATCCCGCCGTTGTAGTATATGTTGACAGGATAACCACCCACATCCAGTAAGGAGATATTGTAACTAAAATCGCCGGTGAACAGATTGACCAGGTTGCCCGCGTCCACCGCCTTAAAGGAAGTCATCTCGGGTTGAGAAGGACCGCCGATGGCTGGGCGGGAGGTCGCTACCGGATGAGAGGTAGCCACCGGACGGGTCGCTGCTGCTGCCCGGGTGGCGCTGGTTGTGACGCCGGACCGGGACATAACTACACCGGGCTTTGGAATAGCTGCACTGGTCTCCGGGGCAGCTGCACCGTAGACCCGGGCGACCGGGTCAGGATGGTGCAACCCATTCCGGTAATGAATATTCGTCTTAATCCCCCCCGCATAAGACAAGGGAGTAAATCCAAAGGACAGGCCAAAAAGAAAGTACAACAGGGCCGCAATCTTTTTTTGATGAGTAGTAGCTAATAACTGGATCATGGAGTCTCCTGATTGGAAGATTATTTATTGATGGTGAATCGGGCCGTATAGTTATTCCCCTGGCCATCGCTCAGCTCTATGATATACAGCTTCCCTTTCTCAAAGAATTTTCCCAGCGGCCAGGTAAGAAAATTGTCGCCGTGTATTACCTGTTGCGTCGTAGTCCAGACAACCTTATTCTGTTCCCCCAGGATACGCAGGGAAGCTGTATAGTCGTTATTGTAGGAATAGAGTTTCACCCCGATTACCGAAGGGTCTGCAAGCGTATAAGTGCCGGCTGCAGCGTCATTATCCCTTCTCAGCAGGATATAATTTCCATGGACTTCCGTTGCCGACGGTGGCCTGACACCTGCTATCCGGAAAGTCCATACTTCGCTCTTCGCAATGAACTGGTCATCATTCGTGGCAATGACCTCCCATGCATAAACACGGCCCGTATCCAATGCTTTATTGGAAGCGGGGTACGCATTTACCAGGTTTTTGGAATTACGGGCCGCATATACAGGAATATTCTTTTGGACAGCCTCATAGGGTCCCTGACCGGGCAAAACTTCCACCACAAGCAGGTCATAACCCGGGTTCGAAAAAAGGTTCAGCGGCATAGGAGGAAGCCAGGTGAACTGCGGATATGCAGTCGGCAAAACAGACGTGTCCGCGGGCAGGTTCAGCTGAGGCGGACTCAGCGGCTGGACTTCCACCGGCAGACAGTCCTGTGCTATTGTGTAGCTGTAATTCTCGCCTGAGTTGACCTTATAGCAGGCCCGGTAATTGCCAACGGCCAGAAAACCATTGGGGTCAGGATCGATACTGCCCATGGCAGATACATAGGTGTATTGTACCGGACCAATCGTTCCTGCATTGATGACCGTTACACCTTTATTCAGCAGGACCGGCCTGGTAATAGCTTGCAGGACGGGTTGCCCATCCCTTACATTCAGCAGGGTCATTCCGACAGTGACATAAAGAGGGTTACCCGCATTCACCAACGACAGGTTCCACAACTGTATTTTTCGCATAACCCCAACCGGTGGCACCTGCGGGACTATCGTGACCTGAGCCCGTACTGCCGTATCCGGCAAAAGAAAAAGAAGCAGGAAATAATAAAAATTGCGCATGTCCGATCCTGTTTTAAAATGTTTTTAAATAAGTAAGCCGGCCCGTATTATTGGGAACCAGCTGTTTATTATTACCGGGGAGAAATCCCTTATCCGCCAGCAGCTTCACCTCGCCGAGTTTCGGGACACGGATGCTCATATCTCCATTGTATCCCCATTGAGTGATATTGTATCCGGTCTGTTTGTTGTATTTAATGCCGGCCCCCAGTGACAACCAGCTGTTCAGCCTGAATCCGAGCTTATTATCGATCACATACAGATCATAGGAAGTATTCAGGCCTGCCGACAGCTGCAGCTCCCAGATCACCCGGCCAAAAAAAGCATATTGATCCATCGTAATATTGCGGACATTGAAATAGACGAAGTTGGAGTCCGTTGCTTTATTGTAAAATTGCGTATACAATAAAGTGCTGACCAGCGAGACCTTTCCCGCCTTGTAGGCTTCGCTGGCGCTGGCCGTAAGCGTATAAAAGAGATTCTCCTGGAAAACGTTGTCACTTAACTTAAGTACCTGCGAGCTGGGAGCATAACCAAACGAAAGAATGGGCCATTTGGGCAGCCTCAGCACTGCCTGGACACTTTTAAAAACAGTATTGCTGCTATAGGCGGCACTGACCAGCGGGTTGTTGAGATCATTTGTTCGTATTGACGCGGTAACATTCAGCCGTTGACGAAATAGGGGCTGGGACACCCGGACCGACCAGGCACGCTGCTGCGTCCCTGACGAAAAAAGACTGAAGGATTGAAAATTTGCGCCATAGTGGAGATAACTGGCCATCACCTGCGTTTGGGTCAGGGGTATAAAGATGTTGTACTTCAGACTGTAGGCTTCGTTCGAATGATCCTTCAGGTTGGCTGCGCTGCCGGGCAACCGGTGCGGGACACTGTCCTGGCTGAAATAGGGCGAGGAAGACTTGGCCACCTCTGCCGTCAGCATACTGGTCTTACTCACTTTATAATGACCTTCCAGCGTAAATCCCATCAGGCTGTAGTTGGGAACAGGAGCCGGCTGTTGTGGAGAACTGCCGGGGGGAGCCGGTGTGCCCGTACCCGCTGCAAAAGAGTTGTATAGTTGCCTCCGGCCTGTATATACGGTAAATATGAGGTTCGATCCTTCCCTGGGTCCCCAACCATATCGCCCCAGGCCAATGTATTGCCCTTTCACGGGGTTATTCATAGTATAGTCCCGAAAACGGTAGTCGACCATACCCAATGCAAAAGCGGCATAGCAGGAAGGATTATATTCCACCTGGATACCATTGATGCTTATATTTTTGGCCGACAGTTCCGAATAGTCCAGCATTGACCGGCCAATGCCAAAGGACTTCACAGATAATAATGTCTGATATCCCTTTGGCAAAGAACTGTCGGAAATATGCAGGCTACTCAGTTTTTCTTTTAGCGCTGTTCCACTACTGTTGTGGTCCAATTCCGCCCTTTGCTGCCCGATGGTGGCTACCTGCAGCTCCTGCAGGGCATGATATTTTTCCTGCAGCTTTCCAAGTGAGTCTTCCAGGTTATCCAGCCTTTTCTTATCTTTTTCATATTTTTCGACCAGGGCCGAACTGTCGGTCAAAGCCTCCCGCAGCGAGTCGTATTTATTACCACCCGCCGGACCATGTGTGAGACCTCCGAACTTATACTTTCCATAGCTCCCCAGCGCCCGGCTGACACCCGCTGTATCCGGAGCCGGCGTATGTGCTCCTGTATCCATATGCGCAAGCAGCCATTTGTATTCACGCGCACGGATCAGCCGCTGCAGGTAGCCGGGTCCGTTCAGCGCGTCCTTCATTGACAGGTATTCCTTTTGTTTTTCGTCAAGACGTCTTTTCAGTTTGGCAAGCGTATCGGCAAAAAGATGCTGCTGTAGCAACTGTTGCACCTGTCTTCGCACCCTGTTGTTGAAATCAGCGGCATTGTACAGGAAGTTGAGATCCGAAAAATTCCGGAAGAAGGTTGTATTGCTCCAATGTGTAGTGAAATACATCCGGAAAGGATAATTGTCCTTATAGGTAATATCGAGATAGACTTGCGCGGTATGCTGATACACATCCCGGTCTTTATACGGCGTATCTACCTGTGAATGATAGTACAGGTCGTAAAGGACATTTCCATGTACCTGCAACAGCGGCTTATGGATTGCAGGCACGCTACTCTTTGCGGCGGGTCGTTTGTCGGGGATATGATAAGGCTGGCGGCCATTGTTCTTACAGATCATACGTACCGGAAAAGCCAGTAAAGGCAGGCTGTCGGCAGCATTGTTCACTCCTGTCTGCGCTTTCGGGACAAGACTGGATCCCAGGAAAAAGAGGAATATAAAGGCCCTATTTGGCACGAGCTTTTGCTTTGAGGATGGGTTGAGGTTGTTGTAGCTTGTTTATCGCTTTTTCAATGCCAGGGCGCACCGCTTCCGCTGACGGGATCATAGCGGGCAAGTGCCGGTTGAAGCTGGCCAGCTGTGCGCTCAGCTTTGTCGCCGGCAGGAAAAGAAATACGAATAAAAGAGAGGGAAAGGACAATAGACAGATCGTTGCAGGCATAGAATTCCTATGCCGCCGGGAGGCGTTTATCATGAATAAGAGTTTTCTGGTTAGTGGTAGTTTTAAAGGATCGGGAATGTGTTTACAAAGGCAGGAGTAGAACAACAAACAACGGAGATAGCTAAGTGGTAGTGAAAATATATATTACATTCTATACCTGCAACCAGAACGATACAGGCGTGTAGGAATCTACGACGGTTGTGCAGATCTGGCGAACAGGCGTGCAGGATTAAACGATATCCGGGGCGGGCCCGGAACTATATCCCGGGCTGAGCGCAATTTTTTGTATCTTCGCCAATTATTTCATTACTGTTGTAAAACAGCAAATCCCTTTGGATATGAAGCGTAAAACGGACAATTTCAGCAAGTTTTATAATAAAAAGCGCAACAGCGCTATTAAGGAAGCCTTCCGCCAGGAGAAAAAGGCCGCGAAAAAAGAGCGTAAAGAAGCTATCGAACGACGTTTTGAAGAGAAGCGTCAGGCCCGCGCCGCACAGTTTCCAGACAGGAATGCGCCTGCCGGTCGCCCCACTCGTGGAGGTGCACCAACGGGCAAACCTGTACGTGGAGCTGCGTCGTTTGGGCGACAAGCACCCGTTGAGCGTCCCGCACCTGCTGAACGCACTGCACCACCAACAGGCAAAAACGCCGCAAAGCCAACGATTACCCTTAAACAGGCTCCGGCTGGCGCACCAGTGAGACCAGGTGCGAAAGCTCCGGCTGGTTCACCCAGCGCAGTCACCACCGGCGAGACCCTGCCTCTCAACAAATATATCGCACATGGCGGCATCTGCTCGCGACGCGACGCAGCCGACCTCATCCGCATCGGCAAGGTCAGTGTCAACGGCAAGGTCGTTACCGAACCCGGCACCAAGGTCCTACCTACGGATACGGTCAAGGTCAACGATAAAAAAGTAACGATCAGCCGCAACTTCGTTTATATCCTGCTCAACAAGCCAAAGGACTATATCACTACCACCGACGACCCACAGGGACGCAAGACGGTATTGGACCTGATCCGCGCGGCCACGGCCGAACGGGTCTTCCCCGTTGGACGTCTCGACCGCAATACTTCCGGTGTGCTGTTGCTCACCAATG
>Ga0307510_10006620_pt1 | contig 13820 bp, 6 predicted proteins | sample 12_EM_MG_FD_207224 | JGI IMG/M metagenome (GOLD analysis project Ga0307510, IMG submission 207224) | Populus trichocarpa ectomycorrhiza microbial communities from riparian zone in the Pacific Northwest, United States - 12_EM | ecosystem: Host-associated > Plants > Roots > Unclassified | place... | reverse complement strand
ATAAGGAGAGATGTCTATAATGGATTATGAGCATAACTTTTATGATCTCTCCATGTTTGCTCAAGAATATGTTCCCATATAATAGCTTTTGATAAAGAGGCTATGAGATGGTTTGACATAGAAATTTAAGCAAGGATTGGTAGCTTTATAGTTTAGGACTGCTAGAGAGTTAATTGAGGCAATATTGGCCTTAGAGACATGTATAATTGAAGGTCGGTAGAACTCGTTAGGGCTAGGAAAGAGAAGAGATACATTTTTTTTTCTAGTAGACCACCTCTCTTGAAGAAGGGTAAAGAAAACCTGTTTAGTCATTTTAAAAAGAGATGAGGGAACTTTATTCTGAAAGGATCATCAACTAGGACAATGTATAGTTGAGAGATCGACTGAAAGACAATCAAGCCAAATAATTAGTTTTGCTAGAAGGTTTCCGAGTTGAAAACTATCATATACCCTTAGTGTATTTGTTGTAAGCAGAGACACACAAGAGATTGTTTAGCATCGCCAAGTCATTGCTATGCATGTAGACATGAGGGGAACAAATAGAGGGAGTGTTATCATCTGGGTCATGGATGTTATTATTATAGTGAGAAAAGACATTTAAATAGGGAATGCCCCAGAAGAGTTGTTGATTAAACTCAGGGACACAAACAACAAACACAGAGTTAATAACATTTTGTTATTATAGATAGACCTATTAGGCCAACCCAATCTGAAGCTAGTGGTAATAGGGGTCGACCCATAATTCAAGGTGATAGGACACATGGCAGGGTATTCCATATGAATCAGGACGATGTCAAAGCTTCCCTAAATATAGTGGTAGGTATGCTGCAACTAAATTCATTTCTTGTGTATGCATTAATTGATCCTGGTGCACACTCTTTTGTAGCAAATAAAATGGTGGGAAGACTTGGGAAAACCCTTAGTAAGGCAAAAAAAAAAAAAAGATAGTTACAATAAGTACCTTTTTAGGTGAGACTCTAAAAATTGATCATGTGTATAAAGGGGTAAGGGTTAATGTAAAGGGGTAGAAATGATAGTAGACTTAATTTCCTTAGAGCTACATGATTTTGATGTGATATTAGGTCTAGATTGGTTGGGTATGTATAAGGCCTAAATGGATTATTTTGCAAAGAAGGTTACTTTCCAATAACTGAATGGTAGGGGAGTAATATTTAGAAGAGAAAAAAATGTCATATTAAATTGTATAATTTCAGCTATGACTGCTAGGAAATTAAAGAGAAAGGGGTGTATCGCCTGTGTGATAGATTTGAAGATTCAACTACAAGAATTGTTAGATAAAAGGTTTATACACCCGAGTAATTCACCTTAGAAAGCCCCAATATTGTTTGTAAAGAAGATGGATGACACCCTCAGACTCTGTATTGACTATATACAGTTGAATAAGGTGATGGTGAAAAACAAATATTTACTAACGAGGGTAGATGAATTGTTTGATCAATTGAAGGGAGCAAGAGTGTATTCAAAGATAAACTTAAGGTCAAGGTATTATTAGTTGATAATTAAAGAGCAAGATATCCAGAAGATCATATTTAGAACTCATTATTGACATTACGAGTTTCTTGTGATGTCATTTAGGTTGACAAAAGCTCCTATAGAGTTCATGTATTTGATGAACCAGATTTTTCAACCCTATTTGGATAAGTTTGTTGTGGTGTTCATTGACGACATTCTAGTATATTCTAGTTAATATTTGTAACATGAATAACAAATGAGGCATGTATTGTATATATTGAGGAACCACTAGTTGTATGCTAAGCTAAGAAAATATGAATTGTGGTTAAAAAAAGTTGTCTTTTTAGGGTATGTTATCTTAGGGGAAGAGATATTTATGGATTTAAAGAAGGTAATAGTTGTCTTGAAATAAGAGAGAGCTACGAATGAGATATAAATTTGTAGTTTTCTAGGACTTGCAGGGTATTACAAGAGGTTTATTGAGGGGGGTTTTACGATAGCAACCCTTTTAGCTCGGTTAACTCGTAAGGAATTGTCAAAGGGGTGAGGAAAGCTTCTAGGAGCTATAAAAGAGACTCACTACTGCTTTGGTATTAACACTTCATTTGGGATATGGATATGATTGGTATATAGTTTATAGTGATGCATCAAAGAAGGGATTGAGATATGTTTTGATGCAATTTAAAAGGTAATAGCATATGCATCAAGGCAATGGAAACCACAATAAGTAAATTATCTAGTTCATGATCTAAAACTGATTGTTATAGTATTTGCATTGCGGGTATAAAGATATTATTTATATAGGTCTCAAGTTTATATTTACATAAATCATAAGAGTCTGGGATACCTGACAAAAAGACATTAAAGTATTTAAGGTGAGGAACAAGATTAAAGCCTCTTTTGACATTGCAAAATTATGCTTTTGAAAAATTTTAAAAGTTGTTTTAGCTTTAAATTAATTTTTTGATGTTTTTAGATCATTTTAATGTGTTAATATCAAGAATGAATTTAAAAAAAATAAAAAAACACTATTTTGATGCATTTTCAAGCAAAAAACACTTTGAAAAATAACATCTATCACATTTCCAAATAGACCCTAAGTTAAGGTTTGAGACTCCATTTTGGATTTTAGATGATGAGATGATAGTAGTGGGAAGGTGGATGTATCTGCCTGAAGATAAAACTTTGAAGGATGAAATGTTAAAGGGAGCTCATAAATCAAGGTTTGTTGTGCATCCCAAAAGTATTAAGATGTACAAAGTCTTGAAGCAATTCTATTGGTGGCCAAATATGAAGAGGAAAATATGAAAGTAGAGCATCGAAAGCTATATGGGCCTTTACAACCTTTATTGATACCTCAATGTTAGTAGAAAGATATCACTATGAATTTTGTATCGGGCCTACCTATGGGAAACCTATGGGAAAGAAGGGAAATGATGTCATCTGGGTGATTGTAGATCAATTGACAAAATTTATACTCTTTTACCGATAATAATGACAGATCCAGTGGATAAATTAGTCAGGTTATATGTGAATGAAGTGGTGAGACTTCATGGGATTCCAATAATGATTATGTTAGATTGAGACCCCTGATTTACTTTTTGTCTTTGGCTTAGTAAATAACGTGCTCCGGATACAAAACTAAATTTTAGTATTGTTTTTTATCCTTAAATGGATTGACAATCTGAGAGGACATACAGACCCTAGAAGATTTGTTAATAGCATATGTATTAGAGGTTAAAGGAAATTAGGAAGATCATATGTCTTTTATGGAGTTTACCTATAATAAATATCAAGCTACTATAGGCATGACATCGTATGAAGCTTTATATGGTAAAAAAATGTCAAACATTGATATGCTGGGAGGAGATCAGTGATAGAAAATTAATAGGACCAAATATATTGTACATAACCTCAGAGAAGGTAAATAAGGGACAGGATGAAGGCAACCCAAGATAGAAAAAAGAGTTATGTGAATGTCAGGAGAAGGCCTCTCGAGTTTAATGTTGGCGATAGAGTGTTTTTGAAGTTATAGAAAGAATTGGACATATAACATATGGATTGGCATTGCCCCTACATTTAGCCAAGATTCATGTTTTTCATGTCTCATTGCTACGTAAAGCCAAGATAGATCTTTCACAAGTGCTGCCACAGATTCCTATTGAAATCAAGGAGGACTTGACCTTGGAAGTGAAACCTATAAGGGTGTTGGATCGCAATGAGAAAGAGCTTAGGAATAAAAATATTCCTATGATTAAAATGTTATAGAGGAGTTCTCAAATTGAAAAGGAAACCTAGGAAAGTTAATTTGAGATGAGGAGAAAATATGTTTGTCTGTTCTTCAAAGTAGGTATGGAAATCTAAATTTTAAGGACAAAATTTATTTTTATTAGGGGAGAATGCAAACCCTTGGTCAAAAAAATTAACTAAGTTAGCATTAAGTTAAATGAAAGAAAGCATGTGGGGTTCAATGTGTAAAAAAAGAAACTTTGGCTAATAGTGTAATAAGTGAAAAATTAAAATTATAAATAGTTGAATAGTGATGTAAAGGCCATTATTGGCCAAGTGAGGAGGAGAGAAACTTGTGAGAAACCCTTGGCATGATTTTGAGAGGAAAAGGGGGGAACTGAAAAAAAAGGGTTTTCAAGCTTGTAACCTTTCATTTCTTTAGATTGAAATGTAATAAACTCTTCCAAACTAATTATTTTGAGTGGTTTTATGTAGGATGAAGTATTGAAATGGTTAGTGTAAAGGTATGTTAGGATTTCTATGTTAAGGTGTTAGGATTAAGAAAATTATCGATGATCGATGATGATATACATAAATAATGAATGGGTAAAGGTTCAATTTAATGAATTGAAAGAGAATTTAATCCTTACAATGTTTAAGGTTTTAATTAGTGTATATAGGAATAATGTTTGGGATAAGTGATGTAATTACCAATTTTATTGTGTGGAATTGTGTTGGTTGGAATGAATGATAAATGAATAATGTTTGATTTGAACCATTACGAAAAGAAAAATTCACCCTTGCATGTTCTTTGTGTTTCGACCAAATTTGTAAAATTTAGGGTTGAGTTTATATGGATTGTTTATTGATGAATCATGTAAAATTGTATTAGTTTAAGTGTTGGATTATAGTTTAAGGTGTTAATCATGAAGGTTTTGAAAGAAACATGTTCATTCCTTAAGAGGAAAAAGTTGGTCAACGTATAGGTAAATGGGGAAGTATTCTTCTTTATGTAATTAAAGGTCAAGTAATGCAACAAAAAGGATAAGAACTGACTAGTACTCAAAGGTATTAGAGGTGTTAGATTTATCCGTGGGATACTAGAGGTGTCAAATTTATTAGATGATCAGGATATGAAATTGACTAGTATCTGTGGGATACTTGAGGCATCATTATGAATGATGAACGAGAGTTTTTGACTAGTTTTCTAAAAGAAATTAGAGGTGTCAAGTATACCTAAGACTGAGATTTTTAATTAACTAGTACTCGTGGAATACTAAAGTTGTTAATGCGATTAATGACCAGGATTAAAAATTGACTAGTACTTAAGGGGTACTAGAGGTATCAGGTTGCCTGATGACCAAAAGTTTATTGACTAGTTACTCTAAGGAGTATTGAAAATGCTAGTATGTCTATAGTGGATATATATTATGATTGTTCTAAAATTAACAATGTTATATTTTAAAAGAAAATGAGTATTTGGGTTAAATAATTTTTTAAGCATGGAATTAAAGTGTAATGTGTTTCTATACAACTTACCATATACATGTCTTAATTGTCTTTAATTAGTGTTAATGTAATTGCAATATTTATTATAGGACTTTCATAGACTCGTGCAAAATAGTTGGCATTTTCATATAACTTCTTTTGATAGATTAATAATGGCAACAAAAATATATTTTGGACTTAAATTATAATAAATTTGAATTTCTGGATGCATCTATATTTGTGTAATCAAATTTAATGATGCTATTGTAAATTAAATTAGAACATGAATGTCATATTTAATATAATTAAATGAAGTTTGATCGTAAATTTAATCATATCCATGTTTGTTCTCTTGTTTTAAATGAGAATATGTTTCATAACTTCTATTAATGTTCTTAGTTGATAATTGTTCAAGTACAAATTAAATGCTTGTTTTATTTCTGTTGTTTGAGATCCATATGTTTTAAATGAATACTTCATAATCTATGTAAAATGTCAAAGGATGGATTGAGAGAATAAATATTGTCTATTTTGATGTATAATTATGTGGTCTTGATCTAGGATGATTGAATCAAGTGATAGGAGATTGATTTTAAAAATGTAAAGGACTGTCAAAATTTGGAATGCCCTATATACAAAGAAAACTCTGTTTGTTGTGAAATGTATTAAAAGTGGGTTTGTTACATTAAAATTTAAATCAATGAACAAAGAATAAATAACAAACATGTATGATTTTGCTCAAACCGATTGATCAAATGGATTTACCAAATAATTTGGTTAATCGTTTAATGAAATGAATAGTTAAAATCATTATTGTCTCAATCGATTGATGAAAATTATTGACCAATTGATCTACCGGTAGGAAAATTAAATAACTATAGGAGAAATCGATCGGCTGAATTATTGGGTTAAATTAATTTGGTTGACCACTATCACTAATAATAAACCGATACAAAAAACAATTACCTTGTTTTTTCAATTAAAAGAAGGGGAAATTATTTGCAATTACATATAAAATTCAGGGTTGTTATAGTAGTTGTATTGCTTTTGTAGAATATATGGATGGTATTATTGTGGATGCTTACTATTTTAATAAAATTTACGATCTTAAAGAGTGCTAACATGTTTAATTTCACATTAAAGATCTTGGTGCATTGAAGTATTTTTTTAGGAATTGAAGTTTCTCACTCTTCTAAAGGTATTGTTCTCGAAACCAACACCTCTATGATCATCATTACTCTTGATCAAGGTTGTTAAAAACGCTTTTTAACACGACATGAAATATACAATATAAACTCGGATCGTAAAATCGTAAAATCGCAAGAAAAATATTTTAACTAATTATATATTGACAGTTTCAGTCAAGTAGTAAATAATAATATAACACAATTAAAATAAAAAGTGAAATAAACAATACAAATGTCCAAACACCTTAAAATACATAATTCAAATAAAAATTCATACATGGTTTAAATAACTTAAAAATACGAAAAGAAAAAAAATAAGATTAAACAATTATGTTTTATTGATAGAGTTTCAGAATATTTTCTAGAGGACAGGTCTTGAAACACATTGCAGACAACTAATGATATGATACAACATTCTAAGGTATATCACCAACTTAAAAAAAAAATTTAACAGAGACCAATACAGTGAACCCGTGACAACGAGAACAAAAACGTATAAAATGACATCAATTTAATCTCATGCCACCTCACCTTCTATCTTTTTTATGTTAGTAACAAGTCCTAGAAATAATGTCCAAATATCCCACCAAGCAAGACATGTATTTCAAGTTCTTTCTGAGTTTTTGTCGTCTCTCTTTGTAGTTAACAAACGGTTAGTCTAAAACACAATATTTCTCTCTATATAAGTATTCCTATCTCTTATTTTACTCCTTTGATTCCTCATTGTCTACCTCTGTCTTCCCATGGTTTCGATCCTCCGATCATGCCTTCTCGGCCTAAAATACAGTATAAGGCTTTTCCATACCCAAGATCCTCTAATGCTGGTGTTAGTCTGCTAAGATTGAAAATTTGAGATTTGGGCAACGGGGAAAGGGGAGACTGGGGAGTGGGGACTATGTAGTGGAGTGTCAGGGGACTTGGACAGGGAGACAGTAAATTTTTTAACTTTTGCGGGTTAAAACTCGAAATCGATCAAACTCGGTCAAAATCAGTCAAACTCGTAAAATCGGTCCGATTTTACCGATTTTAACCGAGTTTGACCGATTTCGAGTTTTAACCCGATTTGACACGTTATATACATGTTGACTCGTAAAATTGTAAGATTTTAAGAGTCAACTCGTGATTTTAACAACATTGCTCTTGATCCTTTAGATCCTCATGGGCTTCTTTTTAGCCTTCTTTAAGTATTACAGTCGAGTCATTCCTGCTCATGTCAATGTTTTACTATGCATTCTTGATCTCATCTTCATAGAAATGGGTATACTCATTTCAATCCTTAACTATTTTTGTCTTTATGTTTTTGGTGATGTGATTGTTAATCTTCTTCAAACAGATGTGTTCTTCAAAAGCCATATTTATTCTATAATTAGGTCACAAAGTTTTTGTGAATTCATAAAATCTATACAACCTTTTGTTTTCGTTTCATTCTTTGTTATAACCAAATTTTTTTAATTCCATCTTTTTTTTCTTGATTGAATTTCTTTATTTAATATTGAATTTGATTTACATTTATCAATGAAATAAAAAGACTTTTATTAAATTCTCTATCCAAATTATAATAGTAGAAAGGTGGGTTATATATCTTAGAATGACATGTCATAACATGATCTTGGCCCCCCCAAAGATTCCCATTTTCATGAGAAAATATTAAAAAAAAAAAACAAAAACTTAAAAGTTCAAAGTTCAAAAACATATTTTGAATCTCAAATAGGCATGTATTTAATTCACAGTTGGTCAAAACACCATAAGGATAGATGATTTGAGGTCTTGCCAAAGAAAATTGACTGAAATTAGGCATGGCTACACAAATTAAAAATTTAAGGAACAACATGGGCAAGGTGTAAAGTTTGGGAGTCCAATTGTATTAATTGAGGGCCTAATTAAAAAAAATATTAAATATTATGGTGAAATAACAAAAATTAGAAGATTGGGGACCCAATTGGAAGAAATGGAAACTTGAATTGGCTTCATTAATACATTCAGGGCTTAATTAAAAAGAATAAGTTTAAGAGTCATTCAAGTCAAAATTAGAAGAATTAGTAGATCAATAACCAAAATGCAAAAGACATTAAACATTTAGGGTTGCAATTTACTTAATCAGAGACAAATTTAAAAGAATTAGAAGCTTCAAGGGTTAATTGATGATATAATTAAAGAAATTCAAGGCCAAGAACCATCTTGTAAAAGGCATTGGAATTTGAGGATCCACTCGGAAAACACCTTAAGGTGGAATCGGAAAGATTCTTAAAGAATATGATCAATTAAGAGTTCAATTGAAAATTTATGAAGACTATAGATCAAAATTGAATTGACAAGTTTAAAGACCTAATTAATTTAGGGTTAATAAAACAAAACCGTTTTACATTAAATAAAACAATGTGTTTTAATTAAAACTATGTGTTTTGATTTTAAATGATATTGTTATGATAATTCTTGAATAAAAAAGCAGACAACAAGTCATTTGGTACTGCTTATTTTCTTCCCTAAAAGGGTAGGCAAAGCCTGTCTAAGCACCATGTTAGGATAACGTGGTCCGTTTAAGAATCTTGGCTCTAGGAATATTTGAATAGTCCTTTTCCCTTCAGCTGAAAGAATGATAGATTTTAAAACAGTTAATGTGATCAAGAGTGCGGTTGCCCTTAGAGTTAATTTGGCTGCAACAATAATGGCTAAGGCTTTATATTCTTCGAATCACTGTAAGGAAGCTGGGAAGGGTCATCGCATGTGTTGTCTTTAGTTGCTAGTTACTTGGACTATAAGTCATGTAGTTGAAAGAAAAATTTCTGGTTTATTTGTTATCCCCTAGAATCTTTACTCTAAATTGGATAACTTTACTGAAAAACCTAGGTAGGAACGCCTACATGAAAGGGAATGTTTTAGAGCTTGAGTGAGTCCTCATTCCACTAGAGAACTCGTTATGTATATATTGATTCCTATATAGCAGACTGTGGGAACTACCTAGGTCCCACTAGTGATGTTGCATCAATTATTATCCTCACATGGTGCTTAGACAAATAGGATTTAAGCAATTCATCCCCTGGGCTACCGAGTTGGCACAGTTCTGTGAATAATTCAAGACTTACAAGAATTTATTAGAACCTCCAAAGCAAGCATGAAGGTATCCTCACAAAGTCACTACTACCAGACGAGTGGATGAGAAGACCACCCCAGGATATCCAGTATGGCGAATGAACCAAGGAAAAGGGCAAGAAATAGCACCATAAGAATCTAAGCAGCTAGTGATACCATGCATGGAGAGTGTACAAGAGGAGATACGAGCATAATTAGAGTCCCAGAATACGAGTTTGAATTTTGAGGTGGAGAAGCTGGGGCCAGAGAAAAGAAAGTTGGTGTCTAATTTGATGGCTCAAGAGAAGAGCTTAGCAAAAGTAGAAGAAAAAAGGGATAGGTTGATGACTCAACTATTACAACAGCAAAAAAAAGGTTCCGAGATTTACGAAGAGCAATTCACGTTATTGACTATAGTTAAGAAAAAGCAAACTATAAAGATGGTAAAAATGGTGGAAGAAGCATCTGGTGCTCAAAAGAAGATAGCAGGGTTAGAGAAGATAAATGACGCACTCCACAAACAGTGCAGTTAACAACAAAATGTAATTGCCTTCATGGATGGACAAACTGATTAGTTTGCTTCTATAGAAAAGTCATTGATGTCGACCAAAGAGAAGGCAGAGAAAGAGTCTGAGAAGTGGGCATCCGAGACTATATACACTATCACTTAGGAGGTTGAGGAGTACTGCACAATACATAGCGGGAGGTGAATCGGTTACTCGAGGTGTTTTTAGACAGCGAGATTAGGGATGGACTTGAGCAGATTGTATCATATCCTAGACTGAGGCCTCATAGAGAGTAGAGCAGTAGCGTTGTATAAGGCAAGCAAAAATGATGTATTAGGCCTTTTTTATTGTCATATGATGTATTAAGCTCGTTTGATGGCATACCTTTCAGATTATTAAAAAACAAACATTGTATTTTGACTTCTTAGTATAATGAAAAATGCCTTATTGCCTTAAATGAATGTGTTTGAATGATTATTGCTCTCAAATTGGCCTAAGTTCATGTAAGGTTGAAGTTCTTAATTAATGACTTTTGAGAAATCTAATTTAAGTTCCTGAATCAATAAAATAAATCTTGGAAAAATAATACACATACATAATCAATATGGCCTCATGCATTCATAATCATGCATGCATATGTGCTTATAAATTGTCATATTCTTCAAGTTGAAATATAGGTTTTTCAACAAGTTGCACCTACAACACTCAACTTAGAAAAAAAAAAACAAATAGATAATGAGAAAAGAACTTTACAACTGTGAGAAGTATGGTTACTATAGTAATGAGTGTCAGGGAAGACAACCGATATAAAAGGTTATGAGAAGGCTAATCTTGCAGAAGCAGTAGTTACTAAAAAAAACCAATAAACTTGATGGCACATGGCTTATTGGAACAAGAGCAAGATATTTGGTGTTATGATTCCAATGCCAATAATCATATGAATGGTAGAAAAAAACCTATTCACTAAACTTGATAAGAAATTTCAAAGAGAGATGTCATTTGACAATTTCTCTAAAGTCTAAGTCCAATGGAGATGAGATGATAAAGAGAATGTTTTCATCTCTAATGTCTATTATGTGCTAGAAATGAAGACAAATATATTGAGCCTTGGACAATTAGTGGAGAAAACCTATCAAATCAATTTAAAGGATATGTACTTGACATTTGCAAATACTCAAGAAAAGTTGCTTATTATAGTGAAGATGGTGAAGAACATGATGTTTCCACTCATTGTTCATCATCATATACCAAAGTGTCTAAGAAGCATTGTCAATAACTAATACCGGATATGGCATCTTAGATGTGAACATCTTAATTTTAAGAGTCTAAAATAATTAGGAAGCAAGTTGATGGTAAAAGGTCTTTCAAACATTCAACATCCTAATAAGTTTTGTAAAAGCTATGTTCTTAGTAAGTAACACAAAATGTTTTTTGAAAATAAAGTAGATTGGAGAGCAACCAAGCTACTCAAATTAGTACACATTAATGTGTGTGGTCCATTAAATCCAGAATCAAATAAAGGTAAAAGATATTTCCTCACTTTCTATTACAACTATAATAGAAGAACCTGGGTGTATTACTTGGAGAGAAAATTAGAGGTATTTGATAATTTCAAAGAGTTCAAATCCTTTATTGAAAAATAGAGTGGCTATCAAATTAGAATGCTTTGATCATATCAATATGGTGAATATACAGTAAAGGCATTTGAGAGCAATAAAGCATTTGTATAATTTAGCCTACACTCTTTAGCTAAATGGTGTAGTTGACAGAAAGAATTGCACACTCCTTAACATGTCTAGAAGCTTGTTGAAAGAAAAGTCATTGCCCAAGACTTTTTGGACTGAAATAGTTTCATATACAGCTTATCTATTAAATAGATGTCCTATGAGAAGTTTGAAGAATAAAACATTATATAAAGCAAAGGCACTCATAAGCCAAGTGTGAGTCATCTTTGAGTTTTTGGATGCATTAAATATACTAAAATTTCTAGAGGTTAAAAGAACCATACTTGAAGATAAAGGAGAAAAGTTTGCATTTGTTTGATATGATGATCGAATCACGAAATACACATTGTACAATTCCATCACCAAGAAAGTGTTTTGTAACTAAGATGTAATTTTTGAAGAAAATGAATCCTCAAGATGGGATTGAGACGAATCTTCCAAAAAAGCATAAATGACTATTAAACAAAAGGAACTAACTCATTTAATAGAAAAGGAACCATAAAGTGTTCATCCCTCAAAATGAAGACATGGAACTCTATACTTATTATCAGGAGAACTTTTTGACATAAGACTAAGAAGGGTTTAAAACTTGAAAGAATTGTTTAATGACACATGACTCATACAGAGTGACAAGCACACTATATCTTGTCCATAAATAAGTTATAACCCAATTAGGTTTCAAGACATTAACAAAGAAGAAAAATAAAGTGCAATGGATGAAGAAATTAGAATTGAAAACAATAACACATGGGAGTTGATTACTCTCTCATAAGAAAACAAGAGCATTAGAGTTAATTGGGTTTACAAGAAAAAGAAAAATGGTCAAGGATAAGTTCAAAGTTAGTTAATTGACTATGGGGAATTCTTTTCCCAAGTTGCAAGACTTGAGACCATTATACTATTTATTTCACTAGCTCCATAGAATAAATGGAAGATTTACCAACTAGATATGAAATCAACATTTTTTTATTAGAGTCATTAAAGAAAAAATCTATGTTGATCGACCACCTGGTGATGCAACCATATTATTCGATAGTTTCACCCACATTTAACTAGTGTTTTGCCTATGTTTTATATATAAAATGCCTTGATATTCTTTGTTTTATGTTTTGAAGGCACTTTTGGATGAAAAATGCAAAAATGAGTAAATTGAAGGTAATTGGCAGATTTGACCTTCAATCGATGTTTTGTGTAGAGCGTGAGCTCTAGAGGTCAAAATAAAATGATTCCAGTGGCATTAAAAAGCTAACTTCTATACCTTTCTGGACATCTAAGGCAAGAAAATAAAATAAGGAAGAGCATGGAAATCGCAGCATTCAAAGTCAAATCTTGCAATCTGCCAGTGTTGAACTTTGGTCATTCCAACTTGAATATCTGGAGCTACAAAGTCCAATTAATGCAAACTTAATTTTTTTTGTATTCCTGACTCAAATACCTATCAACACTCCAAATTTCAACCAAAACTGATGTCATATGAGGGAGATATGATTTTTCAAACATGACAACTGAATTCTGCCAACATATAGGTTTCGTGAAGAAACGAGTTCAAATTACGTTCTGAAGCATCTAAACCAATATCCAAGTTTTTATTTCAGCAATTTAGCTCCTCTAAGTCAAAGATTAAAGATTTCATGCAAGGCTATTTCTCTTTTTTTAGGAAAATAGTTATTGAAGTACTTAAATGTAAACTGTCTACTTAAGGGAAGACTATTTTGTAAAATAGAGAATAGGGTTTTCTAAGATATAAAAAGAATGAGAGAAGAGAAGGGGGGCAGCCAGCCAAGAGGAGAAAAACACCCCCCTCCTCTAAGAAACCCGAAATCATGCATTTCTCCATCTTTTGGATTAGTTGTTCAACAAACATGCAAGGTTAAACTCGTTTTCTTTGTTGCAAGGACACGAAAACCTTCGGATTTCAAGAACTGTGAGATTTATTTTACCTTTTCTTTTCAGTTTATATGATGAATATGTTTGTTCTCCTATGCTTGTTTTTTCTATGATTGTTTATTTTAATTGCTAGAACGGACTCTAACTTATTATTGTAGACAATCTATTGCTAAGTTTGATATCAAAACCGAAGTTGTGGTATATGAACTTGTGAAGCAACTGAGTTTAATAATTATGGCGGATCTACGTTATTAATC
>Ga0307510_10006619_pt1 | contig 13820 bp, 11 predicted proteins | sample 12_EM_MG_FD_207224 | JGI IMG/M metagenome (GOLD analysis project Ga0307510, IMG submission 207224) | Populus trichocarpa ectomycorrhiza microbial communities from riparian zone in the Pacific Northwest, United States - 12_EM | ecosystem: Host-associated > Plants > Roots > Unclassified | place... | reverse complement strand
TTACAAGGCGCAATGAGTATGATAATTCACGAGGCGTAGGGATTCAGTAGTCGGAATATAACCCCGGTATTGGTCTTCTATCTCCAGGAGCAATTCTTCGACGGCTGCTGCATCGGACAGACGGACGAGCCGGCGCTGATAGTCCTGGATCTCCGGCAGCCCTTTCAGGTAATGCGCATAACGTCCCTTCATTTCATTCAATCCCTGTACCGGACCATTCCAGGCCAGGGCCCCGGATAAATGCTGCCGGCACACTTCTACCCTTTCTTCTGCCGTAGGGCCGGTCAGGACTTCCCCTGTATCGAGGTAATGCCGGATCTCCCGGAAGATCCAGGGGTAGCCGATGGCTGCCCGGCCGATCATGATGCCATCCACTCCATACCTGTTCTTATATTCCAGGGCTTTTTGCGGGCTGTCGATGTCGCCATTGCCAAAGATGGGGATCTTGATCCGCGGGTCGTTCTTTACTTTGCCGATAAGGGTCCAGTCGGCTTCGCCTTTATAGAGCTGGCAGCGTGTCCGGCCATGGATGGTCAGCGCCCGGATACCTACGTCCTGCAGACGCAGGGCCACTTCCTCGATATTCTTTGAATCTTCGTCCCAGCCGAGTCTTGTCTTAACGGTCACCGGCAACCGGGTAGCTCGTACGCAGGCGGCTGTCAGCCGGACCATTCTGTCAAGGTCCTTTAATACCCCTGCACCGGCGCCCCGATGGACGATGCCTTTGACGGGGCAGCCGAAATTGATGTCAAGCAGGTCGGGATTGGTAACATCCACTATGGCTGCGGCCAGCTCCATGCTCTCCTCATTCCCGCCATAGAGCTGAATGCCTACGGGGCGTTCGGTCTCGAAGATGTCCAGTTTGCGGCGGTTTTTTATCCCGCCTTTTACGAGTCCTTCGCAGGAGATGAATTCGGTGTAGGTCAGGTCAGCTCCATTGGCTTTGCAGACAACCCTAAAGGGCGGGTCGCTGACGTCCTCCATGGGTGCCAGTAAGAGCGGAAAATCCGGGAGTGAGATATCACCAATTTTTACCATGTTTGAATGCCGTTCGTGCGCAAAGATAAGCTAAAAAGGCTGGCTGGCCGGGGCTGGCAAGGCGCAATAAAGTTAACCTGCCGGCGTTTCTACGATGATTTCTAAACCATTTTAAACCTCATTTGCTATGAAGCTGAATGCTACTTCACTGTTAAGTCTCTCTACTATCGCCATCGCTACCCTCTTTTTTGCCTCCAGCTGTAAAAAAAGTAATAGTTCTTCGGGAGCGTCAGGCCAATTATCCGCTACGGTCGGCGCCAATTCATTCCAGCCTACGCTGGTAGTCGCCCTGGATAACCAGGGCCATGTAGGTATCGCGGCAATACAGGTAAAAAACGGTGATTCGCTGTTTATGACCGTATTTGTTCCGGATACTGCAAAGGCGGGTCAGACCGTTGCGTTGTCGACCTATGGTGACGGAGCGATCACCTATAATAATTCCACCGGCACAGTGACCTTCGATAGTTTTGAAGCGGATTCTCATGGAACGATCACTGTATCTTCTTTTGACAAAACAAACAAGAAGGTCGCAGGAACCTTTAGCGGTGTCCTTTACAGTTCCATCAACACTGACAGCGTGAAGGTCAATGGTCAGTTCAATACGGCCTATATCACGCAGTAACTGGTAAAATCCTACATCTTTTAAACCAGGTTATCTATGAAGATCAAGACCGGTTCACTCTTGAGTCTCTCTACGATTCTCGTCGCGGCGTCGGTTTTTGCAGCCAGCTGTAAAAAAAGCAGCAGCAATCCATCCTCCGGGCTGTCTTTCAGCATCAACGGCACGGCTTTTACGCCGACCAGTGTTTCGGCTTTCGACTACCAGGGCTTTATCGAGGTTATGGGGTACAAGCTCGCCGGCACCGACAGCTCTGCCATCTATATCCAGCTCGATGACACGACCAGCCTGAACAAGGCCATAGACGTCTCGGGGGTCAACAATGCGCAGATAATATGGACGGACAAGTCTGTCCTCTATGATTCCTGGAATTATTCCTCTCATGGAACGCTGACGCTGACTTCTTTCGACAAGACAAATAAAAAGATCGCCGGAACATTTAGCGGTGTCCTTTATGAAAACACGGGCCAGGACAGCGTAAAGGTCACCGGCGGGCAGTTCAACGCTGCTTATATCGCGCCGTAGTCAAGATAATTCCCGAACCCGGTACTGTCCGGTTAAAAAATAAAAAAAGGGGCAGATCCGTATGGGTCTGCTCCTTTTACATAAAGGTTATGTGTTTACTTCATGGTACCTGTAATAAAGAGATAAGAGAGCAGCAGCACAAAACCAAGGAAGCCGACAGCTAATAATACTGTTGTGGCAGTTTGGCCAACGGGGTTGGCATGAGTGGATTTTTTCATATGGCGGAATTTGTAGTAAAAAATCAAATCACCACCTAAATATATATAAAAAAAACCGCATTTGCAAGCCCCATCAAGGACAAACCAGCCCTCTTTACCCCTAAAAATCGCTCTCTTAATGCTTTGCACTCATATAAAATACCAATTTTCCCCCGTTCAGGATCTCTTCATGGGTAATATACCGGCGGGTCAGGGGCTGCCCGTTGAGGGTCACCTTTTTCACATAGACGTTTTTGTCCCCCTGGTCCTTTGCTTCGATCGTAAAGGTCTTCCCGTTATCCAGCTGTAGTACCGCTCCATCCACTGCCGGGCTGCCCAGCGAATATTCGTTGGAACCGGGAGCTACGGGATAAAAGCCCAGTGCGGTGAAGATATACCAGGCACTCATCTGGCCACAGTCGTCGTTGCCACCCAGGCCATCGGGGGTCGGGTGATACTGTTTCTCCAGGATCATCCTTACCCGCTCCTGTGTTTTCCAGGGCTGATCGGTCCAGTTATATAAATAGGCGACATGATGGGAAGGCTCATTGCCATGTACATAATTCCCGATGATGCCATCTCTTGTAATGTCCTCGGTTTCGGCAAAGAACTTATCGGGCAGCTCCATGGTGAAAAGGGAATCGAGATGCTGCACGAACTTCTTTTTGCCGCCCAGCATCGTAATGAGTGTTGCGGGATCATGCGGGACATAAAGGCTATAGTTCCAGGCATTGCCTTCGATGAAACCCTGTCCGTTGGTGCTGAGGACATCAAAGGGCTGCCGGAAGCTGCCGTCTTTCAAACGGGGGCGCATATACCCGATGGAAGCATCGAAGACATTCTTATAATTCTCCGATCGTTTCATATAGGTTGTATAAAGCTCCGAACGCCCGAGCTTCTTTGCGGCCTGGGCGATGCTCCAGTCGTCATATGCATATTCCATTGTAGTCGATACCGAAGTTCCATTGGTCTCGGACGGGATATAACCCAGATCTATATATGCACCGAGCCCTTCGAAGCTGCGATGATTGGAAGTAGCTATACATGCATCGAGGGCCTTGTTCGCATCAAAGGGTGTATTGCCTTTGACGATGGCATCTGCTATGACTGACACGGAATGATAACCCGACATACACCAGTTCTCATTTGCATAATGCGACCAGATGGGCAGCATATGTTCAGCGCTCTGCTGGTAATGCGCCAGCATCGACTGGATCATGTCGGCATTCCGGCGGGGTTGCAGGATATTGAACAGAGGATGCAGGGCCCTGTGGGTATCCCAAAGAGAAAAAGTGGTATAGTTGACAAAACTGTCCGCTTTATGGTTGAGCTGGTCGAGTCCCCGGTAAGAACCGTCCACATCCATATAGATGGTAGGGTTGATAAAGGCGTGGTAAAGGGAGGTATAAAAATTCTCTTTTTCTGTTTTCCCGCCTTCGATCCGCAATTTGCTCAATTCTGTATTCCAGGCTTCCTGTCCCTGCCGGCGAACCTGGTCGAAGTCCCAGCCCGGGGCTTCTGTGCGCAGATTGAGAAGTGCGCCTTCGGTACTGACGGAAGAAAGGGCGAATTTCAGCCGGATCTTTTCTCCGGCCTGTGTATGAAAATCAAAATGCATCCTCAGCTGACGGCCTGCGAGGTCGGGGAAGTTGTGGTTCTGATCAAATTTCCCCCAGAACCCCCTATAGACCTGTTTTTTGGAATAATTCCGGCTACCGTACTGGTAAAAGGGTTTTGAAAAGCTCATGGCGAAATATACGGTGCGGGTCCTTCCCCAGCCATTGGTCTGGCGGTAGCCGGTTATTAGTGTATCGTTGGCAACCCTAACAACGGTCCATACGTTCTTGTCATCGTAGTTGTAGATGCCATGCATCAGGTCGAGGATGATATGTGCCTGATCCGTGGCGGGGAAAGTATATTGATGAAAGCCTACCCTTGTTGTTGTCGTCAATTCGGCCAGGATATTGTAATCCTCGAGTTTTACCTTGTAATAATCCGCCTCAGCAACCTCTGTGCCATGATTGAAAGCCGAGCGGTAACCGCTGCGGGGCTGACCGGCTATGCCCGGGTTTAACATAAGCTCACCGGTGGTAGGCATGATCAGGAAGTCTCCCAGGTCGGAATGTCCTGTGCCGGAAAAATGAGTGTGACTAAACCCGACGATGGTTTTATCGTCATACTGATAACCGGCACAATATTTATACACATCAGGGTTGTATTTGCCGTTCTGTTCATAAGGGATAGTGTCGGTATCCGGACTCAATTGAACCATCCCGAATGGGGAAGTTGCGCCGGGGTAGGTATGCCCCATACGTTGTGTCCCGATGATGGGGTGAACATATTGAATGAGGTTTTCCGAAGTCGGTGATTGCGAAAAGGCTGTTAACGGAACAGACAATAAAAAGAGCCAGAAAATTTTGCGCATGAGTATGATTCTAAAGATGATAGGTGAGTTTTTTTATAAGCCCGAAAGGTATTGTTCATAAATAAGAACGCAAAATAAATACTATATAAGAATTTTTGGTACAGAATTGGTAAATAAGCCAATGGAAAAATACTGAGCATGGAGTTTCGGATATTTCCTAAAGGAAAAAATGATAAAAGGAACAAAAAAAATTGACAGTCATGGATTAAAATAGTATTTTGCATCGTCGCTAATTTCCATTCTCCTATTCTTTCACAGTGACCCCTGTGAAGTTCATCCCCCAAAGAGCCCCCGTAGTTATCAATATTCCGTGTAAAAGCAACCGTCCACTCTACCTTTTGCTTGTCATGTGATATGTCTCCAATGCGGGACAGTCAGCATATTTCAATGAAATCAATAATCAATGACCCATTTAAGAAAAAGCCCTTTTCTTTTATTACTATGTATTGTATGCATTCTATCCGTATCATGTGTAAACACGAAAAAGATCGTCTATTTCAATAACGTGCAGGACACCACGTTGAAAAGTACAGATGTTAATATTGAATCCATCATTCAGAAAAATGACCTGCTCAATATAACAGTGAGCAGTCTCAATCCTGAAGCTTCCCTGGTCTTCAACCTCCCCAACCAGGCAGTGTCCATGTCATCACTTTCCGTCGCCAGTGGCCCTACGGGTGTTCCATCCAACGCCAATTCCTCACAACCGATGGGATATCTGGTGAGTAGTGACGGGACCATCAAGTTCCCTGTACTGGGTGTCATGCTTGCCGCCGGGTTAACAAAAAAACAGCTGGAACAAGCCATAACGACCACTCTTACCGATAAGAAATTGCTGATAGATCCTATCGTCAATGTACGTTTCCTGAATTTCCGGGTCACCGTTCTGGGAGAGGTAGCCCGGCCGACTACTATTAATGTAGGGAATGAAAGGATATCCATTTTAGAGGCGCTCGGCTTAGCCGGCGACCTGACTATTTATGGCAAGCGGGAAAATGTGCTGCTGATCCGCGAGGACGGTCCGAACAAGATCATAAAGAGGATCGATCTGAATGCTCAGACTATTCTGAGCTCACCTTATTATTATCTAAAGACCAATGATATAGTCTATGTAGAGCCGAATGCTTCCAAAATCGCCACTACCAGCCGTACGCAACAATTGCTTCCCATTATCCTGAGTGCTTTATCGTTTGTCGCGATCATTGTAACGTATACCATCAAACATTAAAGGTACCGCTATGCAAGTAACACATAAGAGAGGGATCGAAGACAAGGAAAACAACATGATCAGCGAGATGCTGTTCAAGTACCTGCCTTACTGGCCCCTGTTCCTGGCATTGTTCGTCGTCTTTGGTGCAGGGGCATGGCTTTACCTGCATTATACGACGCCTATCTATGAAGCGTCTGCGACCATTCTTGTCAAGGACGAGAAAAAAGGCGTAGACGATGCCAACCTGATGGAGCAGCTGGATCTCTTTGGTTCCAAAAAGCTGGTAGAAAATGAGATCGAGGTCATCCGGTCCAGGATGCTGATGCATGAAGTGGTGGAAAACCTCTCCCTGTATGCCCCGGTCATGGAGGAGGCTCCTTTCAAATCCAAGTCGGCCTATCTCAGCTCGCCCATTGTCATCCAGGCCTTAAAACCAGATTCCATCCAGGTTGATGAAGACAAGGAGAACAAGACCTTGTTTACCTATGATGACAATAAGAAAGAGGTCGTCATAGGGAACAACCATTATCCACTCAACACCTGGGTTTCAGAAGGACAGAATGTGCTTCGGTTTGCTCGCAATCCTTATTATACGGCGCCGAAGGAAAAACAAACGCTTTTCTTTTCTCTTTTGAGTGCGAAGGTCGTTACGGACGGGATGATGAATGCGGTCAAAGTAACACAGGCCACAAAGCTTGCTTCTGTCATCAACCTGAAGATCAGGGATGCCGTACCCAGAAGAGGGGAAGACGTGCTGAATGGTCTGATCGCCGCATACAACAGAGCTGCGATCAACGATAAGAATGCCCTTGCCTATAATACGCTGAAATTTATCAACGAAAGACTCAAGCTGGTGACCTCAGAGCTGGATTCAGTCGAGTCCGGGATCCAGAAATACAAGACCCGGGAAGGTATTGTCGATATCAGCGCACAGGGACAGTCCTACCTGGAAAATGTAGGTCTCAATGACCAGAAGCTGAGCGAGGTGAATGTACAGATGGCCGTGATGGACCAGGTGGAGAAATCCCTGTCGTCAAGCAGTCCGTCGGCAATATCGCCTGCTACGCTGGGTGTGGACAACCCTACCCTTGCGGCTTTGCTGGGTAAGCTCTACGACCTGGAGCTGCAATACGAAGGTTTGCAAAAGACGACTGCGGAAAACAACCCGATCTTAGTATCGCTCCGCAACGAGATCGACAAGATCAAGCCGAGCATCCTGCTGAATGTCCAGCTTCAGCGGCGTAACCTGGAAGCCGGAAAGGCCAACCTGTCCGGTACCAGCAACCAGTATGCTGCCATTCTCAACAGGCTGCCGCAGAAGGAAAGGGGGCTCGTACAGATCAGCAGACAGCAGACGATCAAAAATGGCATTTATAGCTTCCTCCTGCAGAAAAGGGAAGAGACGGCCCTATCCTATAATTCGGCTGTCTCCGATACCCGGATCGTGGATGATGCCGAAGCCGGCGTAAAGCCCGTCAGTCCCAAGCACATGCTGGTGTATCTGATCGCTCTTGTCGGCGCCTTTGGTGCGGGGGCGGCCTTTGTGGCCATCCGGGAAGTGTTCAACCAGCAGATAGTCTTTCGCAGCGAGATCGAACAATATACCAGCATTCCGGTCATTGGAGAGATCATGATGGGAGAGAAGGAAAGCTCGTTTATCATCGAGGAAGGCGGCCGATCGATCATTGCCGAGCAATTCCGGCAGTTGCGTACATCACTGGCCTATATCGGTATCAACAGTCGGAAGAAGAAAATACTGGTTACCTCCACCATCGCAGGCGAAGGGAAAAGCTTTATCTCCGTCAATGTCGCTGTCAGCCTGGCTATGACCAACAAAAAAGTGGTGCTCCTGGAAATGGACCTCAGGAAGCCCGCTCTCAGTCCTATATTTAATATGAGCCGGCAGATAGGTCTGACCAATTATTTTGTAGGCGACAAGGAAGCCGACCATATCATCAAAAGCACGACTATCAACCCCAATCTCTTCTTTATTCCATCCGGTGCCATTCCGCCCAACCCCTCGGAACTGATCATCAATGGCAGACTGGAAGAGCTGTTAAAATACCTGGAGACCATTTTCGATTATGTGGTCATCGATACTGCCCCCGTCAGCCCCGTAACTGACGCATACCTTCTTTCTCCAATGTGCGATGCCACCTTATATGTGGTTCGGCATGGAGTTACCCCTAAAGCCTCTATCAAAGTACTGGATTCGAACCTTCTGGTACACCCCCTAAAAAACGTCGCTATCATATTCAATGGCGTCCGGAACCGTGGTTTCGGACAATATGGATATGGCTATGGTTATGGCCATGGTGGAAACTATGGTTATTTCGAAGACAAAAAAGAGAAGTCCAAAAAGGTAGGAAAGAAAGCAAAGGCTTGATCCGTCACTGGTCTTCCTGACCAGCGAACTATTATTAGCCTCCGACCGACACCAGACATAGTCCTTGATAAAAAAACCACCTGTGAGTGGATAGGGCGAAGCCTTGCCATATTAATCTGTAAATCCGAATATATGATCCAACAGGCAAAAAATTGGTACGTTGTTTACACGAAACCGCGCTGGGAAAAGAAAGTTGCAAAACAGCTGGAACAGAAAAAGATCGAGCACTACTGTCCCTTGAATAAGGTACAGCGGCAATGGAGCGATCGGAAGAAGATCATTATGGAACCCCTGTTCTCCTGTTATGTCTTTGTCCACCTTGACGAAACCCAGCTGTTACCGGTCCGGCAGACCGACGGAGTAATGAATTTTGTCTATTGGCTGAGTAAACCTGCTGTTATCCGCGACGAAGAGATAGCCGCCATCCGGCGATTCCTGAATGAATATGAAGATATCAGGCTGGAGAAAACCCTGGTCAATGTCAACGACAGGGTCCGTATTACCAGCGGCCCGCTGATGGAGCGACAGGGAAATGTACTGGAGATCCGCAATAAGACAGTAAGAGTCTCTCTGCCCTCTCTTGGTTATTCTATTGTTGCCGAAATTCAAAAGTCGAATATCGAAATTCTGTCCCTCTTTGACAACCCTGTCTCTGAAAGCAGAATTATATAAGCCTTTCCTTTATACAGGATTTTTTTTAACCCTTAATAAATAATTGACTCAGACCCGTATGGAAGTCGCCCTCACGTTCATTGACAAAGTAAGAGCCAAACAAAAGATCATTTTCAATTCCTTCTGGGTGATCCTTGACAAGGTCATCCGGATGCTCGGCGGTTTGATCGTAGGAGTATGGGTTACCCGTTATCTTGGTCCTTATAATTTCGGAAAGCTGAATTATGCCACCAGCATTATTGTCATATCCCTGCCATTTGTCAACATGGGATTGAATAATATCGTGCTGACCGAAATGATCCGAAAGCCGGGAGATGGCAAGGTGCTTTTTACTTCCCTGGTCCTGAAGCTACTTTCAGGATCATTTCTGTTCCTGCTCATCTACCTGTTCTCCTTCAGCCTGCACGACGATGCTGTTACCCGTACGATCCTGATCATCCTATCCGTACAATGTATCTTCCAGGGTTCGGATATCTTTGATCTTTTCAACCAGTCCCGCACGGAATCCAGGAACAGTGTGATCGCCAAGTCCAGCGCCTATATCGTCATTAATATAGTCAAGATCTTTGCCCTGCTGACGGGCTTTAGCATCATCTTCTTTGCTGTATTGACAATCATGGAGGTGGTGCTGGCCGCTACCATCCTTATCTTCTTCTATTTTAATATCTCCAAACAGAGCGTCAGCAGCTGGGTTTTTGACGCCTCGTTCGCCAAAAATCTTCTGTCCAGGTCCTGGCCGCTGATCATATCGGATATCTTTATCACCTTCTATATGCGGCTGGACCAGCTGATGCTGAAAAGTCTCGCCGGCTATACGGAAGTAGGCCGTTACAGCGCGGTGGTGCGGATCTCCGAGATCCACTATTTTCTCGCCGGCGCCATCTGTGTTTCTGTCTACCCTACCATCGTAAAAATGAAGGAAAGAGACGAAAAGGAATTTATGCATGGGTTCCAGCGTCTGCTGAATATCCTGACCACCGTTTCGGTAATCGTCGCCATTGTCGTGAGCTGTTTTTCGAACACGATCACCGGCGTCCTTTATGGCGCGAAATATCCGGGCATCGGCAGCATCCTGGCCGTTCATGTCTGGACAGGCGTGTTTGTATTCCTTGGTGTTGGCGCCAGCAACTGGTTTATCATAAATGACCTTCAGCGACATGTACTGATCTATACCCTGATCGGGCTTGTCATAAACGTTATCCTCAATTTTATCCTTATCCCCCGGTATCTGAGTCTCGGATCGGCCGTAGCCACCCTGATCGCCCAGCTCTTCGCAGCCGTGATCTGCAATTGTCTTACGAAAAAGACAAGACCCATGTTCCTGCTTCAGGTCCGATCCTTCCTTGCTCTTTTAAGACCCTCCGTAAAAAATTATCTGTAAAGTTATGCCCATACCAGCCGTTCTGATGATCGTTTTTAACCGGCCCGACCATGCCCGGAAAGTGTTTGAGAAAGTGCGGGCCGTTCAACCCCCGAAATTATATATTGCCGTCGACGGACCAAGGAAGAATCGTCATGACGACCAGGTCAAGATCCGCCAGTGCATCAAGATCTTTGATGAGATCGACTGGCCCTGCGAGGTCCAGAAACTGGTCCGTGTAGAGAACATGGGTTGCCGGCTGGCCGTCAGCTCGGCCATCAGCTGGTTCTTCGAACAGGAGGAACAGGGCATCATTCTCGAGGATGATTGTGTCCCTGATACGTCCTTTTTTACCTATTGCCATCACCTGTTGGAAAAATACAAGGACGTGCCCTCTGTCATGCATATCAACGGCGTTAATTTCCAGGATGGCAACTGGCGGGGGACCGGCTCCTACTATTTCTCAAAAATATGTCACGTATGGGGATGGGCCAGCTGGAGAAGAGCATGGCAAAAATATGACATCGATATGCAGGGCATGGAAGAATTCTTTGACCATGGTTTGTATAAAAGTGTCGCCAATTACAAGGGGTCAGGAGAATACTGGAAGAATGCCTTTACACAGGTAAAGAACGGCCTCATCGACACCTGGGATTACCAATGGGCTTTTTCCGTCTGGAAGAACAATGGCCTCAGTCTGAGCCCCAATTTCAACCTTATCTCCAATATCGGCTTTGATGAAGCGGCAACCCATACCCGCCGGTTCGATCCGCGGGTCTCTGACAAGGCGCTGTCTATTGCTGAAACCGTCATAAAGGACCCTGTGGTAATGGTCCCTGACTATTATGCCGACCTGTATTCCTTTAATAAGTTGTTCATGACCTATCAGTCCGATATCGTTTCCCGGGTAAAAAGAAAGATCCGTGCGCTGTCAAAATAGACGGTCCCTTTTTTTACACCAACTTGTTTATGAAGTTCAAGCTTAAATTCCTTAATACACTTTGTTTCGCCTTTGCCGCAGGAATCCCCTTTTTCGATTCCTTCGAAATTGGCGGTCACCGGCTGGGTAATCTGCACCAGATCACCGTGCTGGTGCTGGCTGTATACCTGATCCTCGGCACCGGCTTTGTGAAACATAACACGGCCAGGAAGATCAGGCTGACCTATGTAAAGTTCTTCCTCCTGTTTACGGGAGGGATCTTCGCCTCCTTCCTGTTCAGTGGGAATATAACCAGCTTATCCGTTCAGCATCTTACTTTTTATTTCGAGCTGGCCTTTATATACCTGCTGCTCAGCGATCTCATTTTCGATCCCTCCACGATCAGAAGCTTCTATTACGGACTTACGCTGGGTCTGGCTTTTTCCGTCTTTATCGGAGTCATGCAATTCCTCAAGGTTCCGGCCTTCAATCTATTTAAGGACGATGAGCTCAACGCCAATACTTCCTATGTATCCGAAGGCGATGCGGTAGACGTACTGAGAGTCTGGGGGCCGTTTGGAAATGCCCTGTCTTTTTCGTTCTATATTTCCGTTGCTGGTCTGCTTTCCTTTTATTTCTTCCGGTTTGTCAAAAAAGTAAAGTTCCTGACCTGGGGGATCTTTGTCCTGAGCATCCTGGGAATATGTCTGACCATCTCCCGGATGGCGCTGTTTGCCTTTGTTTTTTCAGCAGCGCTGGTCCACTTTTTTTCGATCAGCAGACGCAGGCGGACAAGGTTCCTGCTGGTGGTAACTGTCCTCGTCGTGCTGGGGGTGCTGGGACTCACGGCTCTGAGCAATGAGAATCCTATCTTAAGCAGGTTGTCCGCCTCCGAAGATGACTTCAAAACCGGAAGGCTCGCGCTCTGGGATGTGGGATTTAAAGTCTGGATGAATAACCTGTTCTTTGGCGCAGGTCCGGGCAACCTGAATACTGAATTATACAACAATGGATGGAGGATCGTCGGAAGGGATATCATAGAGACAACAGCGGGTCATGTCGAAAATTATTACCTGACCGTTCTGTTTACGTTTGGTCTTATCCCCTTTCTCATTTTTATCGCTTACCTGACCAAATTGGTCCAGGCGGCTTTCCGTCTTTTACAGGCAGGATTAAAAGATAAAAACCTGGCGGAAGGTATTCCCTTGTTCGGGGCAATAGTCTGCCTCCTGCTGAATAACATTATCAACCCGGTCATGAACTCCGATATACGTATCCAGATGCTCATGATCTTTCCTATGGCTATCTGCACAAATCTATACCGGAAGTATAGCACAACCCCTGAGTATGAAAATATTAGTGGATCATCAGATCTTTCTCTCCCAAAAGTATGGCGGCATATCTAATTATCATTCGACCATTCACCAGATGATCAATGATATGCAGACGGAGCACAGCTCGACCATCCTGGCGCTGGGCTCGGACAACGAGTATGTCGATCCACAGCTGAATATCCTGCGGCCGCTGAATATCCGGGGAAAAAAGATCCTGCGCGCTATCAATGAGCATACGATGAGCAGGCTGATGCGGGGTTTCGACGTATTTCATCCAAGCTATTACGACAATTATTTTTTACAGTGGCGGCAGCAGCTGCCATTTGTGCTTACTGTTCATGACATGATCCCGGAAAGGAACTTTTTCTATGACCAGATCGGGCGGGACCTGATCAGAGACAAGAAGAACCTTGTTTACAAAGCGAACCGTCTCATCGCCATCTCCGAAGCGACAAAGGCTGATATGCTGGAATTCTATGATATAGACCCCGAGCGGATCGATGTCATACATCACGGCTATCCGACAACGTTCGACCGGTTCCTGACAAATGAGAGAAAACCTTCCGTCAAGCCTGCACAGCCTTATATCTTATTTGTAGGCAACCGGTATGCGTATAAGAATTTTGACCTTTTTGTCGAAAGTGTTGCTGAGCTGCTGATCAAATATGATCTTCAGCTGCAGGTGGTGGGTCCCCTGCCCTCTCAAAAAGAGCAGCAGCTGATAGCCGGTCTGAACATTGCTTCTCATGTCAACTTCCGCGGTCATGTTTCCGAAGAAGAGTTATTTCATTGTTACCACAATGCACTTTGTTTTGGCTTCCCTTCGCTGGAAGAAGGCTTTGGCATTCCATTGCTGGAGGCCGCAACGGCAAACTGCCCGGTCGTCTGTTCGGACATCGATATTTTCAGGGAGGTTGCCGATGATTCGGCCCTGTATTTTGACCCCCGATCCAAAGAAAGTATACATCAGCAGGTGGAGAAGCTGGTGCTGTCCGATTCGCTGCGCTTGGATCTGATCCAGTGCGGTCACGAAAACCTGAAACGTTTCTCCTGGAAAAAAGCTGCAAAGAAAACACTGGATACTTACCGCCGTGCGGCGGGTCTCGATACTGCGATAGCTGCGGTTTCTGCATAG
>Ga0307510_10006618_pt1 | contig 13821 bp, 11 predicted proteins | sample 12_EM_MG_FD_207224 | JGI IMG/M metagenome (GOLD analysis project Ga0307510, IMG submission 207224) | Populus trichocarpa ectomycorrhiza microbial communities from riparian zone in the Pacific Northwest, United States - 12_EM | ecosystem: Host-associated > Plants > Roots > Unclassified | place... | reverse complement strand
TTTTTGCTTTGATTAAAAAACAACCCTATGTAAGAAGTATCCATCTATATGCTAAGAAAATATTTAAGAACTCCAAGATCCTTAATAACAAATTGTTGATGAAGAATACTCTTACAATTGGTAATGGCCGCATGGTTATTACTAGTAAAAATAAGATCATCAACATCAATTAAAACCACCAACCTTTCATCAGACTTGATACGAATAAATAATGTGGTCAGCATTGCTTCTTATGAACCCAAGTTCATTAAGTACAACAAAGAGTAGTTTAAATGGGAATGAAGGAACATACAAGGCTAAAGATGTAATTGTTTGAAAAAGTAATTTAATCTTCCCTTGCCTAAAAATTGGTGCACTTTTACCATTAGCAATGAATATTTGAGATGGTGGAGAATTTTTTTTAAAGTCAAGCGGGTGATTATATTTGTTGGTTGGTTATATTTGTTGGTTGGTTTTGTGATCAGTGACACCACTGAATCTATGACACAAAAATCATGCACATTACTTATAGTAAGAGCTGTAGAAAAGACATTCAAAATAACGTGTACATCCTTAGCCAAGATATTTTTATTTGCATCTATAAATCCTGCAAACTGACCAATCAATGTGGATGGATCTTTATTCATCTTTATTCTTCTCTTCATCATTTGCACTCTGCTTTGCATGAAGGTAGGATGCAAATTCATTGATGAGGTTGACTAGACTAAAGATAAAAGTTGATAATCCATTTGTAGATTAGTTGGTCATAAAATTGGCTTTATACCTTGGTACGTGGTTGAAAAAATTTATGTCCTTTGTTCTCTCTTGAAAAATTTGGTTTTAGTTCAGGATGAAGATCCTAACATCAATAAAATGAGTGTCTAATATTGTTGCAATGATTACATTTTAAATTGGATCTTCTACCCTTTTATCCCTTCTCTTTAGAAGGTATCTAATTGGATACAAACGCTCAAGCTTCAAATAAATTTGATTTGATGTTCAAGTTCATGATTTTTTTTCAAGTGTCCTCCTATCGAATAGTCACACAAATATTTGCAAGAGACGGTAATTTAGAGTTAATGAGTATACGACTACAAAAATCTTTATAGTCAGGGGATAAATTGGCCAAAAGTTAAAAGACTTTATCTTTTTCAACTCGTTTCAGTAAGGTTGCAACTTCTATGGTGTAAGGTCAATAAATTGCTAATTCATTCCATGTACTTTTTATTTCCATGTACTTTTCTTCTCCATAGCAAACCATGATTTGTACTATGGAGATTTGTCATCAAAAGAAGCATTACTTTTATCAATAAATTCAATTATTGACCTTCTACCAATCGCTAAAGACATAACCCTTGACTAAGAAAGATAATTGAAATCACTCAATTGAAGAGAAACATAGGAGTTGATTTGAATTAAAATCAAGATGATTTAATGATGAAGGGATAATATAACTTTTCATATCCTCCAAACCAGAGGAAGCCATCTAAAATATGAGACAGGTAAATATGGACATGCTTTGATACCATGAAGAAGAAAAGAAATAACAAGAACAATTTTTTCTTTAATCATGCCTTTTGTATTATAATATATCACATATATAGAGATTACATGTATCACAAAAGCCTTAACAATATTTAATTAACAACTCATAAAAGTAAGACTAAATAAGAATAAAATCATATTAGATTCATCGGCCAATAAGTTTCATGTTGTGTATTCTAGCACTTGGATTTTAAATCTACGCACTCTCTAAGAATCCCGATTTTGAAAATTTGTGAAAAAATAGATGAGAAATCATAGATTTTCACAGCATTCGGCTTGGCAAGACTCAAGGAATGAGGCGCAAAGCCGTAAAATGAAGGAGGTAGCTAGAGTTGCATAAGAATGAATTGGAGGAATGATTTTAATCATATCAGTTTTGTTTTTTCAGCGTTTAAAAGGACAAACTAGTTTTTTTCTTGAAAATCGTTTTGTCATATGCATTAATTTGATGGCTTCTCAGAAATTAAACAGTAAGTTCTTTACTTGAATCTAACGATTGAATTATTTCAATTTACTGCCTAAGATCCAACAAAATGAGCTATACACAATGAGAAGGTACATTATCAGAAGCTCACAACAATAGAGGATTATTGAAAATAATTTGGCTCACGAATTGTATGCTAATCTATAAGGTTTATGTATACCTTGCAATACAAGACCTCTTAGAAACTGCAAGAGTACCCATATATATACATACATATATCGGTAATTTCTTTTCAGTCAATTTGTGCAAAATATGGCCGCTTTGCCCACAAAGAGTCGCATGCGGATGGAAGTTTTTTGCACATATTTTGGATTTGAACCTCATTTCACAAAATCAAGGAAAAAAACATGCTCAAAATTAATCTCCCTCAAATGTCAATATCATGCATGGCCCTTCAAAAAAAAAACGATCACCACACACAGGTAGGTGGATAACCTTCCCATGTATAAAAGAAAACCACCATGATAAAAACTAGGAAGGAAGGAAGGAAGGAGAGAGAGAGAGAGAGAGGGTGGCGAGGAGGAAGAAAAGAAGAGGCTACGCAAAGGAGAGGGGTTTGGCAAGGTTTTATGCAGGGGTCCAAGTTATTCTAGGGTTTCTGGGCAGCGGGCGTATTGAAATCTAGAAGGTAGGTTTTGGGCAGTTGCCCTGATATTAAACAAATATTAATTTCCATGCAAGTTCTCGTTCTGCTTATCCCTTACGGTGCAACTTGCAAATAACAAGTGGGTGAGTTCCTAGACTCACAGCCGGCTAGCATGCTACCTACCACGACTCAATAGTTGTGTTAAAAACTAATTTTATAAATGTATTTAATAATTTAAAGTCTTAAGTTAAAATAATTATTTTATATAACATCTAAGCTTTATAATAAAAAAATCACGGTTCAAATAGTTTCGCTTTTATTTTAATCAAATAAATTAATAAAATTAAGCATAAATAAAATAATAATGATAAGCTTTTGTAAGTTTTATCAAACTTAATTAATAAAATTAATTTTTTAAAAAAATTTCATTTAACAATTAAATTTTTGAATTAAGATGACACCTTTTAATTTTTTTTAAAAAAACCTTAGAATCTTTTTCTCTCTTTACACACATTCACGGGTGTATATATCATGCATCACTCTCCTAACATTATCAATTAAAAGTTCAAACTTCATTCCCAAAAATTTACCTCATCTTGCGGGTCATACAAAAACAAATGTAAGAAAATGTAAGAAACAAATGTAAGAAAATGTGCATATATTAATAATATATTTTCTATTTACAAGTAAAATTTTGATCATGAAATTAAAACTTAATATATATTAAGTAAAATTTTTTTTTTTTAAATCCTTGACTGACTAAAGCTAATTCTAACTAACTTATTACAACAGTGGCGAAGGTAGGGGGCTGGTAGGGACCCCGGCCCCTGCAAAGAAATGTTTTTCCCAGTTCTTTTCTTGTATAAAATAAATGAAATTTTAACATTTTTAAAATAATTCTTTTAATTTGACCATTCTTAATTTTTTTTTCTTCCTCCACCCCTAACTTGTACGACATGATTTATAAAACCAACTAGATTTAATAACATTATTTTTCTAAAAATAAACCACACTAATGAACCAAATGATATCTAAGCTATATGATTCAATTTAAAAGCATGTACAACTCCTTGTAATTGTTGACTCAAGACCACATGAAACGGGACATAATTTAACAACCATATTATAAATCACTAGTTGGTATGTTCAAGCTATATTGTGGGAAGATCACAATTTTTCTAAACATAAAAAAAAGTTCATGTTTCATGCATGGAATTCTTTAGCATTATTATTAAACTAAAAAATACAATTGTTTTAAAAAAATTTTGTCTATCAAGATAAAATTTTCTATTAATGTATCTCTTATTTACCTCAGTGAATACAAAGTTTTTAATTGAAATAATTATTTTTGTGAAAAAAATATATTTTATAATTGTTAAAACAAGTTAATAAAAAATATCAAACTAGTATGTCCATGCTTTATGTGTGATTAAAAGAAAACAAAATCATAAATATAATTAAATCATGATCAAAATCTATTTAAAAATTTAAAAAACAAAAATAATTTGAATTGAATTTTCATGAATAATTTAATGTTAGTATTATTATTTTCATATCAATTACATAATAACTAAGAAGCAAATTATTAAAATTAAACTTAAAATTTATAATAATATTGAAGAACTATATTCAAACTAAAACTAAAATGTACATGAATACAATCAAATTCTCCTTAGTGTGACAAAAAAAAAAAAAACCAAAGATAAAAAAAGAAAAAGCATAAAAGTGTAAGGGTTAGCGTCTGGCCCACCAATAGCTAACTAGGCATGCGTGGGCCTATTTTTTTTTAGTTTTTTTTAATTAAAAAAATGAACATGTCTTCCATCTTTTTTTAAAAAAGAAAATGTCTTCTAGTTTTTTAAAAACAATATTGTCATTTTCAATTATTGAACATCTGACCTCTAAGCTACTTGAGCTAAGACATAAAAGTGTAAGAGCTAGCATCTGGTCCACCAATAGCAAACTAGGCATGCGTGAGCCTAATTTTATTTTAGTTTTTTTTATTAAAAAAATAAACATGTATTCCATCTTTTTTTTAAAAGAAAATGTCTTCTAATTCCTTCAAAACAATAGTCATTTTCAACTATTGAACATGTAATCTCTAAGCTACTTAAGCTAAGGCATAAAAGGTAAGGGCTAGCATCTGGCCCACCAATAGCAAACTAGGCATGCTTGAGCCTAGTGTTTTTTTAGTTTTTTTTTTATTAAAAAAATAAACACGTCTTCCATTTTTTTTTTAAAAGAAAATGTCTTCTAGTTCTTTAAAAACAATATTGTCATTTTCAACTATTGAACCTGTGACCTCTAAGTTAGATACACGTGCTAACCACTTAAGCTGAGACACAATATTAATTCGCTATTTATATAATCAATAAAACACCATAAGAGTCTAAATTCATTGTGCAGTAGGTTAATATTAATTGCAGACACCCAATTTTCTTTTCTTTTTTTAATCTTCAGAGATGTAATCACAGGGATAATTTCTAATATTAGTTCTGAGTTTAAATCACTGAAATTGTTACAAATAATCATCTTAAATTAAGAAAGATATTAATTTCTATTGCATAGATAATCGATGGCCGGCGTGTAAACATAGATAATAATTTTTACAACTAATATATTGCAGGTCCATGGCTGGCGTGTAAACATAGATAATCGACTCGTACTGAAGCATAAATCGATTCCTATAAATGCATCAGCGCTGTTGATTCTCAATTAGTATCATGCATGTTCACGTCCACATTAAACATGCTTGAGAATCCGATACACTGAGCTCCCTCCCTCTTTCCCAGAATATGATACAACAACAAAGGTGTTCTACGATAAGAGGGTTCAAAATAGCAAGCCAGCTACCCAAAAAAAATCTACGTACGTACATGTTCTTCCTCCTTAACCGTGTCTAATGATGTTAATTCAACCATAAGCCGATCATACTCCTGTTGAACATCTCCTAATTCCCTTCTTAGCTGCCTCACCTGCACGAATATGAACATCATGAATATGAACATCATCAGCTTGATATTTGATCAATCATCGAAACTTAACTCGTCATTTCGAATGCAAGAGAGCTTGTCCTCAAGCGTGATTTTGTTACTATTTGCATCTGTTTGGATGCCAAATGGGAATCAACAAAACTTGGTTGCACTTACTAGCAAGAGTTCAGGGTTTCTAGAATTGGCAGAATTCCACCACTTCAAAATAAGATCATTTTCTAGTGTATTGAACTCAAATCCCGTATTGTAGTTATTTAAGAAAAATAAATAAAGCCTTTCTAGAATGATGGAATTAAAAACACAAAGTCCATGATTATACCATTCCACTGATTAATACAGACAGGTAGCATACATACATATATACTGAGATGAATAGTTATGTGTGTAACATCCCCAATGGACTGCTATACACTTTCAAGCGTGATAAAGATGCTTATTAAATTTGAAAAAGAAGGAAAACATAGAATATGCATGTAATTATTAACTGTGGCGTATAAAATACCTTCAGATCAAGGTCTTCCCTCCTTTTCTCATGTTCCAAGCATCTGAAAAATAAAATAAACACGAGTAAATTTTCACGGATGCCAAGCTTAAAACAATGCAAGTTCCTCCAATTAGGGCCAAATGTTTACAGTCAGTCAATACAGAATTCTCCTGAACTGCATTTTGATGCTGTTCATCAAGTGCCAGTCTAATCTTTAACTTCACGACACTAGCTATCTCTAATCACAAAAGATCAATATACAGAATCCAATTGATATAGAACAGGGGGAAGAAAGAAGATAAAGGGTTGTAGAACTCCCTATCCTAGAGGAATAAGTTGATTGAGGGAGAATAAAACCTACAGAAAGAGAGCTCCTCTGGAAGGGAGCTGAGGGATATAAAAGAAAACCCTGTAGAAAAGGCTAAGAATTGGCTAGAAAACCCTATAACAGAGGGTTGGACAAGTATTTAAAGAAAATACTTCTCAATTTCAATATGATTTCATCATAATTGATAGAATAAGGTGCTTGTATGGACACCAAGCAACCCTAGTAATGGTCTTCCATAAAAATAAATCCTATAAAACTTCAAAGATAATAGTAAAACTCTAAAAAAATAATTAATTATAAATCAATAAAAATAAATAACAATCCTTCATCCTATTCTGCATCACCAATTACTCACAGGATTAACTCAACCTATACATTGAACAAAAACTGATGTACCGGGAATGTTATGATAATACTTACTTTGCATGAAGTTTCTTGTTTTCTTGAATCAAGTTCATAGTCTCCTTATCCATCAACTGATTCGCAGTACTCAAAGACTACAAAAGATTGCAGGCCAAATTAGCAACAGATTTCTTAGAAAAAACAACATGACAGGCAGCAAACAAATGAATAGATCAGAACAAGAAAATGAATTGCAAAAAGCACAGAGAAATCACCCATTTTGGTCAAGAAATAGAGAGCAAAAGCAAGCTATGTAACGAAAATAATCCCACAGTAAAGAAGCTGTCTTCTATGCGTGCGTGCATGCTAAATTATATCGAATTAGAGTTTTTGCAGAAAAGCAACCTGAGAATCACCTCTCTCTGTCTTGAATGCTACTATACTAGAAATTTCTGGTTAGCGTACCATGCTAGCTATTGTTCTCCTACTTTCACCATAGACAATGAATTCAACATCAGAAGTAAGAAGCATGGAAGAGACAGATTTAGGCCTGGACACATATAGTTGTGATAGCAGAAGCATAGACCAAATAAAATTTGTGGGAGATGAATTAAGGTCAAGGCTTTCAAGGGAATTGGGTAATCTGCATGCACTGCTTCACTTCAATAAGATATTCAGATTCATGCTCCTTACTCAGACCTGTATTTCCAAATTGTGAGCATCTGCCCTTGCCCCTGCCTGCCGTTTCATTCTTTCAAATTTGTTTAAATCACCATGCTCCTTCCTCTTTGATGATAGTCCTGTCCCAACAATAGGAATTTTCCCAAAGAAAGCTCCGAGAATGAAAAAATTTATTTTAATCAAGCACATGGGAATCTAAGATAATTATCTAGTATTATTCAAGCACAACTTTTTCATATTGAAAGGGTGTACCTGCAGCAGATGCTGCTTTCACACTAACAGAATGGTGATTTTGATTCAATGTGACAGGTTTTGTTTTGCCACCATTTGGCATACCATGATTCAATGTGACAGGTTTTGTTTTGCCACCATTTGGCATACCATGATTCAATGTGACAGGTTTCATTATACCACTATTTGGCATGTCAGGGGATGAATCTTGTGGAGGCTCTATTGGTGGAAGCTTTTTCTTGACCTGGTAACCAATCAGTCCGCAGTGGTAATCCCTGACAAAAGTCAATAACCAGCATGACTTAAGTCATCGATATATAAGAACATAAATTAGATGCTCACTGTAAGGGGCATTTGTCACCACAAAGAATCATTTCAATTAATCAATTAGTTGCACAGATCCAAAGCAAATAAGGGGCATTTTTCACCACAAGGAATCATTTCAATTTATCAATTAGGTGTACAGATCCCATGCAAATCCATTTAACAACAAATCAAGTAATCAATTTAGAAAAAGGGAAAAAAAATATGGAAGCTTGAGATTGTGCAATAATCTTTTTAGTAACTTTGAACAACCATAGACTGTGTGTGGACACATAGACCAGGCAATTTTTGGAAGTTGCAAAATAGAATTAGAAAAAACAAGTGAAGAGCCTCAGAAACAGCAACATGACAAAAACTTCCAAATTACTCTAAACAAAGATTTCTTTTTGAGTAGAAATTGAGAAGCGTACCAGTACTCCCATGTCATCTCCTTCAATCGACCTTCAAGCTTCTGAAACAGGGAAGTTCTCTCAAAATCTTGTTTGTTATGAGTGGGCTCAACAAAATTTGCTTCCAGAACACCTATGGAAGTAATACTAGATTAGTGTCAAGCATTAATTACAATGAACAAAATTCACCTCAACACCATAGGAAAAGGGCAAAAAACTAGAAAAGACTTTTAGAAGCTTCTCACCAACCACCCCTCTTCCCCTACTGTCTGCATAGCTCACAACAGGCCAAAATGGCTGCATTGCAAGAGAAAGAAGAGACCTCTCAGATGTTTGCCATCATTTTCTTCAGAACAAAACTGAGCAAGATAAAGCTACCACTAAACCTTTTACATTACCAAGGTAAAATAAATGGTCAAGGCTCCATGCAAACTTTACTGTGAAGGAAAAGAACCACAGCAACACACAATCACATGGCATCTAAACTTCACAAAGAATGCATCTAAACATTCTATGGAAATAAGGTGGTTTATTTTGGAGATGCATAGAAGGAAGTCAACAAGTAAGATTCTGTGGTCTTGTCCCCATGCTTAAATGGCTTTGCCAGCTATCCTAAACATTTCTATCAGGAAGAGTCCTTTCATGATTTGATATGATCTCACATCCACTTCTCATTTCTCATTATCTTTTGATGTTACAATAATTAGTCTGCTTTGGTAAAATTTTGTAATTCCATGAGCAAATCTGTTTCCCATCATCTTTAGGTGTTGCAATAACTATTCTGATTTTGTACTAAAATGCAGAGCATGACACAATTCAACTGATTTCAATTTCTCAGAATATCCAATTCTCCATAACTAGATTCCTTATTAAATCTACTTAACAATTATTAAATAGTAGCGAAATTCCTACAAACTACTAAGAGTTTAGAATACTTGAAAATTAATTTCCAAAGTAGTCCTTCCTTACCCTTACTCTTTCCTGGTTCTAGACCTTAGATTTCAGAGCAACGAAGTAGCAAAAGCTCCATGAACTTCTATGACATCAACAATTAGCATAACAATTTTGCTTCTGATACCTATCACTTTTCTTCAACAGTGGCAGTAATGATGACAATATGATACAGTCTTCTAAAAATTAAGTTTGGAAAGAATGATAAAGTCAATGTGATTGAAATCTTGTTTAAACTTCACAATGATGGAACCTTCAACGTGCCACTCTTCTAGTTTTTCCTGTACAAAGTCCATTGTTTTAACTCCTTTATCTCAAAGTGATGACCATCTTGTTCCTTCCAAATTTATATTATTATTTAAAGCTGGCTTATAAGTAAGCTAGCTATATTTCTTACTTAGTAAATTTTCCAATTGTTTAGTTTTTCTATTTCTATCTGCTTTGGGGCCTATAAATAGCACTCAAGTTATGTTATGATGCGATGGTTATTAAATAAAATAGTCTTCTAGAGAATTTTAATTTGTGTTTTTTTCAGTCATAAAATGGTTGTACTTCATAACAGCATTTATAAATACTACACAATGGACTAAAGGGCCAAAACCAAGGAAGAATGCATAATTCCAATGGGTCAATGGTTTGTTCTCATATCTGTCAATGCAAAGGTAAAACCTCCTAGTTAAAAGACACTTGCCAGAATAAGACGGTTCTTGTGGTAGATATTGAAACCATGGGCAGTGACATGTGGAGCTTCTTTTAAAAACCCAATTGTAGTTAAGACTTCAGCCTGCAAAATTAAACCAGGTAGGAACAGGAATTACAATCACTGAAAATCAGAATCATGTGCATTTTACAAAATAAGTATTAGATTAACATGCTAAACTTAGACAAAGAAAGGCAGGAAGACACGGACTACTTTTACAAATGAGTATCGTATTGACACTGGAAAACTTGGACAATGATGGGCAGTAAGATATGAAAAAAAATGTCGAGAGATATGCAGGAATAATATATTTGTCATGAATCTTGGCAGCACACACTAAGGCACAATAGAATCACACACGCACACGCACACATGGTTTTCTGAGATCCCATTTCCCACTAGAAGAGAGAGCAAGGGTGGCACTACCCACCAATATGATACTTGAACCTCCAGCAGTTGACTCATAGTTATAACAGAAACAACAAAAATTGTTGAGAGAACATCGTTAATATGGTCTGGTAGTTAAAACTAGATGCAACTTGAGAAATGAGACATTCAATCACTCAATATTTTTTTAATGCAATGCAGAGAGTAACTGAACAAGGAGAAAGTTTGCAAGTAATACCTCTTTACATCCACCAGTTTGAGGCCTGTACACAATGAATTCTTGAAATTTGAGATCAAGGACTAGATTACGATGCTCCACAAATTGCCCCCGCAGCACTATTGTGAAAGTTTCTGGTATTTTCAGGTACAATATGGACAAATAAGCCTGAGGAGCATAAGATATCAGACAGTGAAAATCATATTCATATATTCCTTAGATGTGATTGCACATGAGCAAGCATGCATGAGTGAGTTATGATGTCTCCACCATGAACTTAGGTGGAGAGGCTTATCACAAAAAAGGAGGCACTGTCTATGAAATATTACCTCAACTGTAAACTTGCATGAAGAGACAGATAAAAATAAAAAAAGAACTTACACGGAGTGAATAATGTAATCGATTGGCAATATGTTGTTCATTGACTGTCCTCCAAGCAGGATTTGCCTGTACTTTTTTTACATCCCCACCAATACGAATATCCTGCAACCATGCCACAACAAAGCAGCTAACTGGGAGTGATCGTAGTATATAATAAAATTTAGAGGAGAAAACAACTACAAAGAGGCTGAAAGAAGTTCCAACCTCAGGATCTGTATCAAAGTCTAGCTCCACATTCCCATCATCACTGAACCACAAATTATAGATAATAACTTTTGTGCCATGCGATCCAATGTCATCAAACTGCAAATCAAATTGGAGTTATTTTAAGAAATGAGCTTGCAAGGGAGAAAGACAGTATCAACAAAGCATTTCCAAATTCTAGCTTTCATCAAGAATCATGGTGTATCTGGAAGTTTTGTACCATTTAGTAGTGTTTCACTTATTATGACTACAAAGATTAATTGAACTTTTTGAAAAGATTTCAAGGTGCAGCTTGGTGCTTGTCGTTCTAATACTACTACCATCCAAATCTCATTCCAACAGCTAAACAAAAATTTCAGCTTCCAATTCTGGCAAAATTGTGGCAGAAAATATGTCCGGCCTACTCATAACACCCCCAGCTCGACATTGAACAACCATGAGAATTTTCTCTATTCTATTGCCCTACGTCACATTTTTTCTGAAATTATGTGCAGTATCCATTGAAAATGGAACAACCACTTAAACAAACACTTCAAGATGTATCCACTTTTGTACCATTTGATTTTTAACCCAACTCTAAAAAGAAGGGAAGGTAATCTTGGGGCAAAAATAACAATTAGATTTTTACATGCCTGTACACATGTACCTCTGTGTTAAATAGCTCAGAAGTTGTACAGGAGTAAAATGAACCATCAGGATATCATTACTAAACTTAAAGAAAGACTATTGTGTAATTAGCTACATCAACTTGTAAAACAAATCTATACACATATGACGGAGCAACATAAAATGCAATGAATGATGGCAAGTAGAGGAAAAGATATAGGATAGGAATTTACTTGTTTCAGCAGCTCAGCTTCTGTTGAATAGGGAGACCATTGCAACAGCATGGAAAGGTTAGACATAAAGTATTCTTTATCATACCGATGTGCAATTTCCATATTACCAGTAATCGTGTTAAGCTCATAATCCACCTGCATATAGAAACAAGTTCTTAAAATAGACTCCAGAAATACAAGCTTGTAAACAAAAATGGAAAGCAGGGATAAAACATAGAAGCAGCAGTTTGCCACGTCTTGGAAACCAAAAGGTCAACAGCTAAGTCAGCTATATAATAACAGGATTTAAGACCTGTGGTTCACTAGCATCTGCTGAGGTCTGACCCAAGAGCCTAATATTTGGGATCATATAACCTCATCCCTTTAAATCCCACAATTTTTTTGGGATCTTCTCATTCCTTTGGATGAAAATATCCTTCGTGTTGTTGCATTATCAAATCAGGATACCATCCAAAAGACTAATAAGCAGAACCTCAATTCAAGCTGTTGTGGCATGCGTGTGGTACACTACATATACATGCTATAAAAAGCAACAAAATGCCGTCTAAAAAATTGCAATTATTAACTTTCCAAAAAACAATTCCCAAAATAGAAGAAAATCAGAAAGAAATTCAGCTAACATAATTAAGTGGGGAAGTGAAACTCACCATTGGCACCACTATTCTGTCGTGCCCTGTTTGTGTCAAAAATGTATAAGAGAGGAGACCAATGCTTTGTGTCATTACCCTGCTCATTATATAAACTAATAAGAAAACAAGATTGAAAGGGTAATTACATATTACACAATATTAGAAAACAAAAGGAGCAAGGTTTATTCTTTTTCTTTTTTTTTTCTTTTTGACCTGAGATTGTTCTTTATCTTTTTCTTTTTCTTTTTTGACCTGATATCTGTTCTTTATGTATGCAGTGAAATCATGCGTAATTTGGCTCACCTGTTACTTTCATCTATACGGTTTCACCATCAAAGACAGGGAAGAAACAATTGTGATGGCAGAGGTAAGAAATATGTTGAAGATTAATAAATGAACTAGGAAATCATCGAATGTTTTTGCACGCATATTTGAAAATATATAACTAGCCAGCAGTGGCTATCACTTCACTTGTGCATGGTTTGTATAAGAATTGTAAACATTTAAATTCAGATGAACAAGTCAGTGAAAGTTTTAGAATCATAATCAAACCTATCACCCAAGTGGCAGCTGAAGACAATAACATCTGCCCCAAGTCTCATGGTGCTGGTCTTGAAGCCATTACCATCTGAAAGGACCACAGCTCAAGCAATAAATATGGAAGGAAATAATCATAGAATTCAGTAAAAGCACAGACAAGTTCTGTACATTGTCCAATTGCTGCTTTGGACTTTTTATCAGAAAATCCAAAACTCATGCATCGCCGGATTGCTTCAGGATCCATTCCACCACCATTATCTAGTCATATAGTACCAACATGCAAATACCAAAATCAGGAAGTATTCAGTTTTTTTTCAAGATAAATATTTCATCAACAAAGACTACAAAACAACTTGACAACAAGTCTTTATGTTTGACAAGATAAACACACCTTGAATTAACAATGCTGGACTTTGATCTCTTGGATTTAAGGTTTTATCTACAATTACAAAAGTGGCCCCGTTTTGGATCTATCAAGTGAAAAAAAAAAAGGATATGAAAAGTGAAATTCACAGCTTGAAGATGTCACCATATGATAACAGAAATAAATGGTGAAGAGATCCTAACACATAAGGGTGACCATGGCATATATTTGATAGCAATAGAC
>Ga0307510_10006617_pt1 | contig 13822 bp, 8 predicted proteins | sample 12_EM_MG_FD_207224 | JGI IMG/M metagenome (GOLD analysis project Ga0307510, IMG submission 207224) | Populus trichocarpa ectomycorrhiza microbial communities from riparian zone in the Pacific Northwest, United States - 12_EM | ecosystem: Host-associated > Plants > Roots > Unclassified | place... | reverse complement strand
AAATAGCAAAAGTTGGGACTTAAAACAACAAAAGAACAGATTGAGGATTTTCAGTTTCCGCAAATATGAGTGTGCTCTTGTGTGTACATTGCACAACGATTAATTCTAGTCACTTGAAACAGGAGGATAAAAAAGTCATTATAAGTGAGCACGTACCAAGAAGCCTTGTTGATCAGGAAAGGCTGCAACACATCTTGTCTGATATTTCAAGGGTGAAGCGATTTTCTTGAACTCAGTCTGTCAGCATTTAAACATTTATCAGAACAGAACTTTCTCTCAAAAAATAAAAAAGCGATTGCTGTAGAACAATAAAAAGCAGAGGATTAGAACCTGAACCAGCAATTACTAAAACTAAAAAATTGTTCCTTGTAATGATTTTCTCCAACTTTTCTGGATAGGATATACAATAATATGGGAAACATCATCTCATCCTAAATGGGTGGAGAACCCAAACATCCTTGAACTCTTTAATCCCCAAAAGTCTAATTTCTGTTGTGCCAGTAAAATGTAAAAAAAGAGAAGTTATAGATAAGACAGGAATTTGAAAATAAAAAACAAAACAAAAAAACAAACCCAAATCCCAGCCTAAAAGGCATCAGGTGTCAGACATAATTTATCAAGTTTTTCTGCATGATCTCATCTCAACCAAAAAGGGAAATGACAAGTAAAAGGACACTTTCAAATACAATTATAGAAACAGGACACAGCCTCACATTAAAAAATGATACTCACACAAACAAACAGTTCACTTGGAAAATAATAGAAATGAAAAATGAAGAACGACAAATAATCTGATTTTTTGAAATGCATCTCAGCGCCACCATGGTATTTGATACCAAGGTCAGTGTGGTAACATAATTTCTTCATCATGGAACAAACAGAAATTAATAAATTTGTTGAACACACTGTTCTACTCCACTTTATGCGCTGTTATATAAAACCAACTTTGTACTCAGGTGTCTACTACTCTGGAGCTATTCTAAAGCAGCACCATCTTAGATCTAAGGCATTTTGAGAAAGAACTGGAAAATACCTCGACAAGCATCTGATAAGTTCAAGCTCACATGCTAAATCATGTCATTTCAATGCTTGTAACTTAATCTACTGTTGTTACAATCACTATTCTAAAATGCTAATGTTGAACATAATTTTTTTTTGGCAGAAAATTAAAAGCAATATAAAATTATGGGCCGGTGAAACAGCACTTCAGTAAAACCAATTAGAAACTCAGGACCATGAGAAACCATTACCTGAGGACTTTGCAGGTTATAAACTATCATGTTTCTGTCTGCGGTGCCAACAACCATCAAAGGATACCGCACCGTCATTGCATAACAGCGCTCACCAAGTTGCTGAGTGTGCACTGGATTTGCCTGCCTTAAATCCCAGTACCTAAACTCAGCCAAAAAAATATGAAAAAGTAGCCAGTGTAATTTTGTTTCAAGTGGTGCATGTAAAAGATAAAGAGCACAAGCTGAACTGAATATAGCAGCATAAATATTACAAGAAACTCCAAAATGTTGGATCATCTCCTAAACCAGTCCTCAAACCCTATGGCCAGTCATGATCACACATGCAATTAGGAACACCTTCAAACTAAACAAACAAATAATATGAACCCAATGAGAAAAGAAGAGATCATTAAATATTGCATTTTATGGTTATTTTTGCTTTTTGCCATGAAGTAACATAACTAACAAAATACTTGGATGCATAATAATGGATTTTCAAAAAACAGAGTATGAAAAAAATGCTAATTTTGAATTCGGCTAATCTAAAAGCCAAAAAAAAAGGAGCCAAACAATTGCTAAGAGAGCAGAATTAGCAGTTTACCGCTGGTCAGAACACCTACTGAGGTATTTAGCTATCATGCAGAGAAACTGTTAAATTAAATGAGCAGTGACATGAAGGAAGGAATCTTACTTCAAGGTTTTGTCCCAACTTCCTGTGGCTAAGCAGTTCATCTCTGGAATCCATGCAATCTCTTTGATAGGGGCGTCATGCATCGCAACAGTTACTGGTTGACCACCAGAGAGCAAAGGCCACATCTTAACTTGCTTGTCACACCCTCCAGAAAAGACGGTCGTTCCATCATCCTTCCAAGTTGAGCACAACACCTTCAATATCAATATAAAAAAGGTATAAACAGAGTTAGAATCACAGGGATTTAAGAATATCAGTATCAATAAATGACATTGTAAACAAAAAAAAAACTTGATAATTACTGGTTGGTCATGGGATATCGAAGCCTTGGCAACACTGCCTACATTGGTCCCATTCCTTGTAATTTCCCAACATCGTACCTACAAAATTTTTCAAACAGCTCATGTATGAATTCTAAACTTTGAGAACAATTGAAATAAATAGCAAACAAACTAACAGAAGGAAAGTAACGAAATTTTGGAAAAGAAGGGTTGTGTTTACTTGTTTTCAGTTTTCCAAAAAAAATGTTTGCTAACTGAATATGAAAATTGTTTTTTGTTTAGAAAACACATGTTTTCTAATTCTCCACTTTTATAGAAAATCAGAAAACACCAAAATAATTGTTTTCCATATTCTCCACTATAAAAATAAGAACTTTGTTTGGTTCATTTAATGTTTTAAGGTCATTCCATGAATAATTTTTCATTTAAGCCAATCAAGTCTCTTGTTTTTTTCATTTTCAAAAATTTGTATTTAAAACATTTTTCCTAAGCTTTCCATGAAAATATCTTTTTAGAATGAACAAGAAAAAAACAACAAAACTAGAGATGGAAATAAAATAAAAAAAAAACTATTTTCTATAAATAAAAACAACCAGATGTCTACGAAAACTAAAATTAACATCAAAAATTAAAATATCAAAATAATTATGTTAACTGAATCGCTCGCTTTTAACAAACATCAATTCATCAATCAACTCTCTTAGCAAATTTTAAAGAACATAAAAACGAGATAGTGAAACCTAACACATTATACAAACCTGATTGTCCCAAGAAGTCGCAACTAAAAAATTGGCTTTGGGACTGAAAGAGAGACTCGAAACTGAGTCACTGGGAGGATGCGAAACCTGTACTCAAATTAGGCATAAGAAAGAGAGAGAGAGAAAGAAAATAGTTGCTAAATTCCAAAACCAATTACACATAAGATACCAACATTTCAATGAAATAGTACTTGGACTTGATCACTACGCATAAATAAATAAGACTGAATAAAAAATAAATCAAAGTGTCAAAACAGCTAAATTATGTGTGAAATCTAATTTTTGCTACTATATTTACATTATTAGCACAGATCTTCGATTGAACTAAATACATAATCAAGCTAGAAGAAAAAAGAAAAAACGCGTAAAAATTCATCCTAAACAAATCATTATAAGCAAGCAAAATACACAGATGAGGACGTGAATTAAGTACTAAAAACAATAATAGAAAACATTTGGTGAAAAGGAATTACCTCGATGGATTTATTAGGGTTTGTATTAGCAGTCGCGGCAGCACCAAAAGCAGACATTCCTACCTGCAATAAATAAATGAATAAATATAAAAAAGAATTCTATCAGAAGCTGAAAGAAAAGGTGAAAAGTAAAGATTCAAAAAATCTGTAATGAGCAGGGGAGGAGGAGATGCAGGGAGTGTAGAATTACAAGAGAGTGTGGAATGTAGGAGGAGATGCAGGCAGGAGGGGGTTTAAAAGTAGAGGGGGAAAGAAAGGTGATGCAATTGTAGGGTGACTTGTCGCTCTGTGTGACTGCTAATATATGAGCTTGAAAGGGAGAAGGACGAGCTGCGTTGTACGGACTCTGGGTGGTGACCGAGCCAGTTGCGTCGGAGGGGCCCTGGACGGTTAGTCCACCGTTTGGGCTGGGTCTATCGGGCCTTGTTTTAAGCCTTATGGAAGTGATAGAGAAGGCTTACAATTGGGGTGTGTTGTGCTTTGAATTCCGTGGGTCCTTTATTAGTTTTAGAATCAAACACTTTGATCCCATCCAGATGAGTATCAATAATATGTCCTCCTTTTTTTCTTTTAGGGGCGAAATTGATATTGTATACAAAGTTTAAGGACCTCGAATTTAATTTATCTGGCATTTTTATATGGAAAAACTACTTTGAGAAGACAAACTCGTTAACACAGAGATTCATTGAATTTCTTAGTGGCTGAAATGCGGCCACTCGAGGATTTTTCCTTTCTTTAAACATGAAAAAAATAAAATTTTATTCCAAAACACATGAGTTATTAAAATAATAAAAACCAAATTATAGAATGTTACCAAAATTTTGAATATGTACCCGTAATGGAGCGTGGGCAATGAAACAAATATATATTATAAATAAGTAATGTATTTTTAGTACAATGCAAAATTTACCCATTTGAATTTTGAAAGAATAAAACAATTTGTTTTTCAAATTTACCCCAAATCTTCATGCATGTCCTGATCGGATCCCTCCATTTATCAATTGTCCTGATTAAATCTCTCGCTTATTCAGATCATTATCAATCAACCCCTGTCATGATGTTAGATTAATAAGGTCATTCTTTCAATCAAATTTTGACTCGAAAATTGGGCTTGCAATTTCTTTTCTTTTTTCTTACAAGATTTCGATTTCATTTGGGGTTTACAAAATACTCTCATAGTTTCTTTGATGAGTTCTCAATGGGAGAAAAAAATACAAATTCAAATTTTATATATAAATTTAATTAGAAAAGTGATAGCCCTCAAGAAAAAAATTATGATATACAGAGAGTAATAGTGACATATATTTATTTATTTTCTAAATCTATTTTTAAAAAAATAAATATAACTATAAAAAAAATTTAGATGAAGTATTCTTATTATTTTTAGAAATTATAAGTTTCATCTTTTTTTTGTCTGTTTTTTAAAATAAATATAAAAAATAATTAATTACTTACTGAAGATCATAAAATTTCCTGCCTCCTCGGAGTCCATTTATGAATATAAAACACAATAATCTAATTATTTGTAAATAGTTTCATAAAAGAATTCTTTGTACATGGTGTTCAAATAAGATAAATGACTACTTTATTATTTAATTTAACGTGAAGTAACATATGAAAATATTTTTTTCTTAAAAATTAATTATTTTATACTATACTGTTTAGTTTTTATTTGTTTCATAAATAAAATTATTCTTTTTTATTAAAATATTTGTTTTATTTAATTGAGCATAATACGCAACTCTTTTTTTTTGTGTGTGGTTAACTTGTTTATGGGACAAATGCATTCCAAGCGGTGTTTAACTATTTTTATTTTTTATTTTAAATTAATATTTTTCAGTGTTATAATATTATTTTTATATTCTATATTAAAAATTATTTTAATATATTTTTAAATAAAAAATATTTTAAAAACAACTCATTCCGCAATCTCAAGTATACGAAGAAGGAAAACACATGAATAGCAAGGACCTGCAATCTCGTTTTACTAGACGAAAACAGTGTCGTTTCTTTTGGCTACCTCTCTAGTTCCTCGCAGTTTCTTTTCCCTCCCTTTGTTTCCCTTTACTCTGCATCCACAGTGCAGCTTCCATTAGCCCGAGTAGATCCCTTCTTTTAAGCCACCCTAGACCGGAACTTCCGGTTAACCTCCGCTCCCATACCAAAGAACCGAAAGCCTTTACTCTGCTAATTTACTCTCTCTGCTCCTATCATGGCGTCTCCTTCTCTCCTCTCGGTTGCCAGTAACTCTCTAATCCCTCATGAAAATCTCTCTTGCTTTGAATCTATCGCTCTCAGTATCCGGTACTCTGTTTTGATTATCTGTGCTGCTCTTTGAGAGTAACGAAGTAGCTAAATATTGGGAAAAGATGAACTCGTTTTGCTTGTTTAAGGTGTTAATTGGTGTTTTGCGGGTGATAAAAGTGAAAAGTAGAGTATTGGGTTTCATTTTATCCATTTTATTTCAATTTGAATCTACTGGGATTTGTTTGACATTGCATATAACCTGTTCGATCATATGCCTCCATGGGTTTTGTACTTTTTTCTTTTTAATCTAAGAACGTACTTTATTATTTAGCTTCCCTATTTTGTGGAAATTGACTAATATTTGGCACCTTCTTCAATAATGAAAATGTGTTTTGTATTATTTTATCAGGGAGTTCAAATGAGATTCCAAGTATAAGAAGCAATCTTTCTTTTGGCACTTCATGTGAACTTGATTTTGAAGTAGAAACTTTAAATTCAGAGGGTCAATACAAGAAAAGAAGAACGTCTCTAAAAAGTGAGCCACGGTGCGAGGATTTCAGAATGGTCGAAGCTTTGTTGCCCACATTGCGTTCAGTAGATTATTATATGGAACCTTGTTTGATGGACCTGGCTGCTGGAGAAGTTGTGGATCCTGGATATTGCAGTCGGGTCCTGGATTTCACTGTTGGAAGGTTTGGTTATGGACGTGTTAAGTTTCTCGGGAAGACTGATGTTAGGAGGTTAAATTTAGATCAGATTGTGAAGTTTAATAGGCATGAAGTAATTGTATATGAAGATGAAAATGCTAAGCCTATGGTTGGTCAGGGCCTTAATAAGCCCGCTGAAGTTTCTTTGACTTTAAAACTAAAATTGTTGGATTTTAACAAGGGACGAATCAATGATGTGGTAGAGAAATTGAGGGAGAGTATGGAGAGACAGGGAGCTGAATTTATTTCATTTGATCCTGTAATTGGAGAATGGAAGTTCTTGGTTTGCCATTTTAGCAGATTTGGATTGAGTGGCGATGATGAAGAAGATATCACAATGGATGATGCGGCAGAAGTTCAAGATCCTGCTGAGATGAAAGGTGGTGAGATTGTTGATATGGATGAAGAAACCCCAGAAGAAGTAGAAGCTAATGAACCAGTTCTTTATCATTCTCTTCCTGCACATCTTGGTCTTGACCCAGTAAGAATGAATGAAATGAGGACATGGATGTTTCCTGATGATGAAGAAGAAGTTGTTGAGGATTTGATTGGTCTACGTCAGAAATTTCCTTACAATAAAGAAAGCATTGGGTCTCCTCTACAGAATTCCACTCAGAGGATGAGCCATAGAGCTAGTTCGCCTGTCATGAGGAAAACACCTTTAGCACTGCTTGAGTACAAACCTGGCAGTTTCGATTCCAGCTCCCCCGGAACCATTCTGTTGGCCCAACAACATAAGGGCCTGACTTCAAAGATGATGAAGGGAGTAGGCTTTACGCTGAACCTGGAGCATGAAACACCAATAAGTGGAAGCCATTCTTGCAACATTGTTGATGCAGGTTTATTCATGGGCCGTTCCTTTCGTGTTGGTTGGGGCCCAAATGGAGTCCTTGTTCATTCTGGTGCTCCAGTTGGAGGTAATAATTCTCAGAGGTTTCTATCTTCTATTATCCATGTAGAGAAGGTCGCGCTTGACAAAGTGGTCAGAGATGAAAATAATAAATCCAGAAAGGAACTAGTTGACTTTTCTTTTGACTCACCTTTGAATCTCCACAAGGCAATAAACCGGGAAACAAAAGAAGTTGAGATAGGTTCATTTAAACTGAAGCTTCAAAAAGTTGTTTCTAATCGCTTAATGCTTTCAGAAATTTGTCGGAGTTATATAGACATTGTTGAGAGGCAGCTGGAGGTTCCATGGCTTTCATCCTCTGCGCGATTGGTTTTGATGCACCAAGTAATGATCTGGGAGTTGATAAAAGTACTTTTTTCTGAAAGGGAAAATAGTGGACAGTCAAAATCTGTGGGTGCTGACAATGAGGAAGATATGATGCAGGATTTGAAAGAAAGTTCTTTGGAAGTTGACCAAGAAGCACTTCCTCTTATACGGAGAGCAGAGTTCAGTTGTTGGCTGCAAGAAAGTGTTTGCCATCGTGTCCAAGATGAAGTGAGCTCCTTGAATGAATCCAGTTATCTAGAACACATTTTCTTACTTCTGACCGGAAGACAACTGGATGCAGCTGTGGAAATGGCTGCTTCTAGAGGGGATGTAAGACTGGCATGTTTGTTGAGTCAGGCTGGTGGATTGAATCATGCTGACATTGCACGGCAGCTTGATCTTTGGAGGTCAAATGGCCTGGACTTCAATTTCATTGAGAAGGAGAGAGTAAGACTTTATGAGTTGCTTTCTGGCAATATTCATGGTGCTTTGCATGATTTAAAAATTGATTGGAAGAGGTTCTTAGGGTTACTGATGTGGTATCAAATGCCACCTCACACGCCATTGCCCATCATTTTTCAAACCTATCAGCTCCTTTTTGTCAATGGTAAGGCCCCATATCCTCTCCCAATTTATATTGATGAAGGGCCAGTAGATGCAGATGTGCATTTTTCAGAGAAACACTTTGATCTCTCATACCATCTCATGCTTCTTCATGCTAATGGCGAGGGTGAATTTAGTGCTTTGAAGACCATGCTTAGTGCCTTCTCATCAACACATGATCCACTTGATTATCATATGATCTGGCATCAGCGAGCGGTGTTAGAAGCAGTTGGCATTTTCACTTCAAAGGATCTACAAGTTCTAGACATGGGACTTGTTTCTCAGCTCCTGTGTATTGGGCAGTGCCATTGGGCCATATATGTGGTCCTTCACATGCCTCAGTGTGATGATTATCCATATCTCCATGCTACTGTTATCCGAGAAATTTTGTTTCAATACTGTGAAACATGGTGTTCTGATGAATCACAACAACGATTTATTGAGAACCTTGACATTCCATTATCATGGTTGCACGAAGCTATGGTATGCTTTTGATTCTTTCACAGTTCTATTACTGTTTTCATTGCATATCTCAAACCTTTCAGTTTGCTCTTTATATTGCACTCTTGAGTTACTGCATTTGATGTTACAACTGGTTTCATATATGGACACACTTACTGCACCGGTAACAATTCATTAAAAACCTCACAAGGAGGTTGCCCTTTATGAAGTCAGTTCTGATTTCCATATTTCATTCCCACAAAAGTACTTGTATTTCTCTCTCTGTCTCTTTCCACACACCATGTCAAACATCAACCAGTATCTTTTATAGCAGCAAAATTTGTCCTCTAGGGCTCCACCCACTGACTTAATAAGCATCAAAATTCATATGGGTTCAGCTGAATTAAATTTTTTGTTATGTGGCGATATGATACAAATTTTCTGCTGTTTTTCTGTTTTAGCATGTATGACATTGACGGATATAAACTTTCTGCATTACCCGTGCTGAGGATTAGTATTGGTTGACTAATTTTCAACTTGAATTTTTTTTTTGGAACTATTAGCAAATTTAATATCTGCCAACTGATTTTCTGATTCCATTTTGGTGAGGAATAGCAAAGTGAATTTCTTATCCCTTATAAAACTTCTCTTTATTGTCCTGGTTGACACATTACATCACATGCAATGCAGGCGGTTTATTTCAGTTACCACGGGGATCTCTCAAAGGCCCTTGAGCACTATCTTGAATGTGCAAATTGGCAAAAGGCTCATTCTATTTTTGTAACTTCAGTTGCTCATAAATTATTTTTGTCAGGTATAAGCTTTTCTTTATAATACTAATTAGCACATGCTGTATTTATCAATCATTTGGAAGCCCCTTGTAGAAGGGAAAAAAAACTTCCGTTTTTTTGGGCTATATGTAATATGTTCATGATTCAGATTTCTATGGTCTACAACAAAGAAATTACATAATTTTTGGGCTACATGTAATTTCTTTTCACATTCAATTTGATGCAGCTGACCACTCAGAGATTTGGAGGCTTGCAATTGCAATGGAGGATCATAAATCTGAAATTGCAAATTGGGACCTGGGAGCTGGAATTTACATATCATTCTATTCAATAAAAAATTCATTTCAGGATGACACCAGTACCATGAGTGAACTGGTAAGGAAACTTGGCTCATATATTAATTCCGTGGATCTTAGCACGCATTCTGTACATCATTATCAGCATGCAAAGTGGTCATTGCTTAATGAATTGTACTCACGACAACAGTTTATTCCTTAAGCTGTGCTGATGCTATCAGTTGTAAATGAGAACTGCCTTTATTGTTGTGTCAAAGCAAACCCTCCCCCACCCATCCACCCAACAAAACTGGTGTTGATCTGAGTTTTTTGGTTAATGGAAACTAATGGCTTGTTCACTTTGAGTTGGTATTCTATTGCCCTTTTTTGGCTTGCTGTCCCAAATCAAGACGCCTTGTTTTCCTCTATAATTGAGCACTATTGAACGCTTGCTATCTTTCGCAGGATTCTATCGAGAGCAAAAATTCTGCCTGCAGAGACTTCCTTGATCATCTTAAGGACTCTTTAGATGTTTTGCGGGACCAATTACCAATGGATGCAAGGTATCTTTTTTTTTAGTTTAATTTCTTGGAAACAAATGTGTTTTGACTAATAATTGTCAGCCTCATTTTAGTCATCTTTCACATCTTGAGATCATCCATGTGATCTTGTAGAAAACAAATTATCTTTACCGTTGTTTATGGTAAAAAGCGTCTTTACCCTTTGATATTTTGGTAGCATGTGTTTTATTGAGATTTTTTTGAATCGTTTCAATCAGCACCTGTTTCATCTAGATTTTTGCGTGTACTTCAAAAATTCCTTCTCCCTTAAAAAATGTCTTGTTGATATATGTAAGCTATGATGTTTTGAAATGCAGTCTCCTTGGGAATCTCGTAGTTCTAGAAGCATTATGCATTATTTGTATGCAACAGTTGGGATTATCTTTTGCTTGGCCTATAGTGGGGAGGGTCAGAAAGACCATAAATTTGGGGACGATAGCTTCCAAGTGTTCTTGGCTCTCTCCTATTTTCCCTACCAACATGGCTTAATGTTTTTTGTGCAGGGTAGCGTATTCAAAGATGGCAGAGGAGATCTCAGAATTGCTTCTATCTGATCCTGATATAAGAGAGGGGTCAACACGAGATGCTCAGTTAAGCTGCTTTGACACTGTTTTGAGAGCTCCAATTCCTGAAGACCTCCGCTCAAATCATTTGCAGGATGCCGTCTCTCTCTTTACATGTTATCTTTCAGAGATGGCTGCCTAGTCTTGATGCTTCTTTGTTCAGATTGCTAGTTTACGATTCGAGCATGTAGAAGTAGTGTTTCACTGTAAGCTTGTACTTGCACTCCCTTCCAGTCTCTCATAATTATAATAGACACACATCAAGTTGCACATGAAGTTCCATGCAAGATATTCTTTCCACCAGCGCTTCCTCGTTGGATGTAAGCTACAACGGCAGCAATGTGAGACACAGGTCAGTGGTCTATGGAAGGTTTTATATGGAGTTTATTTATATGGTTTTAACCAAATTGTTTGGCCGCAAATGTTGCAGTTTGAGATAATCCTCCGTTTTTCTTGGTCCGTCCAAGGCACTTGGAGCTTGTGTAAATTTTTTTTAAAAAATAATCTTCAGTTTGAGATGATTTTTTTGAAACACAAATGAAGAACAAAAGAAAAATGGATCTGATTAAAAACCTTAAATAAAAACACAACTGAGGGATCGTTGATTTTGTGGTTGATTTGTGGGTTATAAGCGTTTCTTCGAATGCCAGGTGGAATTAGACTATATTTTAGTCAGCCACTCCAGTTCACGTACTTCTGGTTTTTTTTAACAGTTTTAATTTCTTTTTTCTTTTGTTACCTTGTGTAAAAATCTTTTGTTAATTATTATACATTATATCATTCAGTAGACCTGAAAGGAAGAAAACTGTTTTTTTTTTTTCCTGCGCTTTGCCTCTGTGGATCTATTCAGGTAACTCAACTTTGTTTTGTTTTAATTTTATCATTCTATGTAATGTTTGTGATATTTTATTTTTTGATATTTTATTCTGATCTTGAAAATTTAAAGTTTTTATAAAATTTTATAACTTAATTAAAGTTCACTTTGATTAAATAAGATTTAAATTTGTACTATTAAAAATAATTAAAAGAAGAATGATTGAAATAAAAATGAAAAAAATAATAGAGCTTTGTTTTATTTTCATGCTAAAAGCATAATTTTCATTCTAAAAGTCTTAATTAATGAATCTTTGGTTCTTTATTTTTACATTTTAGTTCTTAAGCTTTAAAAGGAGAGAAAATCATAGAAAAATGAGGGGAAAAAGAAAAAAACTAATTAACTACATTCTGGCAATAAAAAAAATCAATCTTAATGAAGATTGTTTATATATATATAAATGAGTTCTATTGAAGTGTTTTTGATTTTTTATATCATTAGAAAAAGGCTTAAAAAATTTATTTTATTTGAATTAATTTTGGATTCTCTAACAGATTTAAGAGTTTTTTTAAGGTAGGAAATGAATATATTAAGGAGTTTAGGGTGTTTCTATGGGTTTTTTAAATGAAAAAAAAATATTAGGAAAATGACTTTTTAAGTTTGAAAACTTGAACCCTGATTTTGCGTGACCGGTTACCAATAGATGCAAGGTTTTTTGTTATTTAATTTCTTTGAAAAATGTTTTTTTTTCCCTTAATATCAACGAGAGGGAAGCACCTTAGAAATTACATACGAATAAACCGAGAAGTTGTCACCCACAAGTGTCAGATAATAAGAAAGAGCCTCTGGAAAATTATGAACACCCAGCTCAAGAGGATGTGCAATTGTGCAGAATTAGCTAACCAATCCGCACATCTGAGAAAACGAACCCGCCAAGGCCATTGCAAGAGAAAGATAATGGAATGAATTAATTGAGAGTTAGGACTCGTTGGCTCATTGTCGGCATTGATCATGTCCACTGCAATCTTAGAGTCCACTTCCAGCTCAACGTTTTGAAACCAGTCATCCCATGCTAAAATCAAGCCTGTGTAAATACCTCAGAGTTCCGCCATTACGACTGAACGGCAGCGAATATTAAATGCAAAACCACCAACCCTCACACCAGCATCATCTCGGATAAGCTCACCAACCGCAGCCAAACCAGTAGCATAAATTAAAGACCCATCCATGTTAACCTTAATAACACCTCTAGCAGGAAAACTCCACGATATCAACAGCTCCTGTTTCTTGGGCAACTGGAGCTAGCTCCAAGTTAATCAAAGAAGACGTGCACCTCATAATATTAGCAGCCATATATAGACTTGAAAACCACCAAAGGATTAGATGGAGGCGAAAAGGAGGGATCAAAGACAGCTGCATTTCGCCAATTCCAGAGTTGCCAGCATGTGCTAACAATTCAAATATCCCAAGAAGCTTCCCCAGAGATCACTGCCCGGGGCAACAGGTTGTAGACAATATTCCGGCCTGTAAACCGAGAGACAGGAAAAGCTGGTAAAACATGAAGAGGTTGACAGCTACTCCAAACCTGCTGAGCGAGAAAAATCATCACGCAAAACATGAAGGATGGATTCACACTCCCCTCTCCTGACGTTCAACAAAAAGTAGGGTCTCACAAGAGAAGTGGGAAAGATCTTTTCTTCTTCTTCTTTTGAGCATGAAACAGTTCTCTAATGAAGGGAAAGGTTTTGATTAATTTACATGCACACAGCAACAGCCCTCCGAGGAAGATACTTATTAACTCAATCTGCCTCGGCGACAATAAGTAGAATTTCGACAGCAGAATCGGTCTCGCTTCTCCCATTCCGTCGACAGCCAAATGGATGGGACTTGGGATTCAAATAAAGCCAAGCATTATACTTTTCTAAACAATTGATGTTTTTATTTACAATTTTTGTTATTGATATTTACTCCCGAGGGATATTTTTGTTCTTTTTATATATAATTTTATGAATAATTGAATTACTTTATTATTCTTGTCATTCAATTTTTTTTTAGCTTTGGCTTTAAGTATTTGGTTGTAATTTCATAAGAGATTTTTTGTTATTGTTGCTTAGTTATAGGGTTATTTTTCGGTTTTGTGCATATAAAAAAAAATTATTGACAAGTGCTC
>Ga0307510_10006616_pt1 | contig 13823 bp, 7 predicted proteins | sample 12_EM_MG_FD_207224 | JGI IMG/M metagenome (GOLD analysis project Ga0307510, IMG submission 207224) | Populus trichocarpa ectomycorrhiza microbial communities from riparian zone in the Pacific Northwest, United States - 12_EM | ecosystem: Host-associated > Plants > Roots > Unclassified | place... | reverse complement strand
AAAGATTCCGATGAACTATTATAGGATGAACGCTCAAATCATAGTAAATAATTAGTCATTGCATAGGTGTTCATCATCAAGTCAAATCATGGATCGTTTTGATGTGCTGATATTAAAAATAATTTTAAAAAAAAAAATTATTTTGATGCATTTCCAAGTGAAATACACTTTAAAAAACAATATCTATCAAACTCTAAAATAGGCACTTCATATGCGATGAACCGACCTGACATTGAAGATTTTTTATTTTGATGGTTTCTTTGTGTTTTTATTTTTTTCACTTGTGCTATTTTATGCTTTTCCAAATATAGTAAAGTTACCTCTGTGTGTGTGTACCCACTAGTAAGTGCACCAACGCTACATTTGATATTGGATTTCAAGTTAATTTTTAATATTAAAAACAAAGGCATCAATATTATGGATGTATTTTTTTTATATCATGTTATTTTTTAATTAAGGAATTGAAAGATAATGTATATGATTAATAAAATAAATTGAAAAATATATAAAATAATAAATCAAAAAACCATTGTTAACAGTAATTAAAAACTAAAATGAGAAGTTCATCTTCCTTGTAAGAAGTAACATTAATTATATTGGGCTCATTAAGCCCAACTCAAATCTTATAAAAGGTTTATGAAAGGTGCCTCAATAAGGTTCATATATCCTATGACACCTAGACTTCACTTATAATATTTGTTGAATGAAGATTTAATACTCCTGATTTATACTTGGTGAATATTAAACTAAAAATTTAATACTTTCAATTTTTCTATCTGTGAATATTAGACTAAAAATGAAAATTTAAAATGAAGAAGAAAAGTTGTTATCTCTGATTAATATTCAAAATAAAACTCACTATGAATCTATTATCTCAAATTCCATGAGTGAATTACAAAACATTTATTCATTTTGAGTTTGCAAAAAGGATAAAATTTTGAAATGTAATCTTTTTTGAAAGCCTTTTAATTGTGGCAAAACCTTGATTGGTTTTATAAAAAAAAAGTTATAAAATCCAAAATGGATGTATGAATAAGAGAAATATTTTTTGCCTTTCTTTTTAAAATGCAAACATAAAAAATGCCAAAATGACATCAATAATTAGCTAAACATATGTAAATTCAAAAAGGATGCAAGAATGTATTTTTTAAAAAAACAAATTATATATGAAAGGGTTAGACCTCTACAAAATTTGACGGTGATAATTTTTTATGTCTTGAATGATGAGGGACATGTAATTACCAATAAAATGGATAAAAATCAAACAAGGTTAATTGTCCCCCAAAAGTGTTATAAACACTTAAGAATCTTAATTTTGCATGCATAAAATAATAATAAGTAATAAACATAAGCCCACATACAAGGCTAAAATCAGTTATAAGCATGTTATTCCATATAATCCTTACATGTAAGAATAGATATGCAAGATTAAAATAATTGACCAACATCATTCCAACACAAAATCAATCCAATAAACATTGCACAATCCTAAAATCTCCTCACAAAACACATCAAAATTAATGATAAATCAAAATATTCATTCCAAGGATTTTGGGTTTGAAACTAACCTTCAATGAATGAGAAGAGGTTCATAAAATTGCTGGAATAGTCAAGAGCAATGCTTGATAACATTTTTGTTGCTGCTATGAATTACTATCATTGTTTTGTGCTTTATTTTCAGCTGGATTTAAAGCATCTAAACCATAGAACTTTGAGTTACATCTTTCATAAAAGTTTAGATATATGTCTTAGCTTTTCATAAAGGTAACTAACACCTAAAATTTAGGTATGTAGCTCTAGTTATGACTTAAAAGCCAAATAATGTTCTAGTTTGGATTGAGTTTTCAAGGTTGTTTTATAAGGATTGCAGCTGAAGTTTTCTGAGCTGTATGGTGATGTTTAAGGGTTGGTTTTAAGGTTGGAAGATAGATGAGAGGGCTTGGAAAGATGGTGAAGAGGTATATAAGTTATCACCTCTATGAGGGGTGGAGAGTTGGTTGTTCTCTTTTCTTCTTGGCTGCACAAGTATTTTTTTCTTTTATCTTACTATTGTCTATTCTAGTCTCTTTTCTCCTTCTGTTTTGCTTGCTGGAAATCGTCTTATTTATAATGAGTTTTGATATCTATTTGTCAAATAAATTAAAGAGTGGTTGGCTATCATGAGACCTTCCATGTTTAGTTTTTCTTTCATGTTCTCTATGTTGTCCACCAAGTGGTTCATCCACTTGCACCAAAATTATCATAATAACTTATTTTGACAAAATGTTCAACACTTTAAATGTAGGTTTGTCAATCAGCTTTTCAAAGCCATAACAACAATATAATTTGGACATTTTGTAGATTTCATTACATCTAAATTACTAAGATATGGTCTAGGAATTTCTAGAAGGAAGCTTTTTATTTTACTCTTCTTTGAAGTAGACCTTTTAATATTAGCATGAGAAGAACAAGACTTAAACATCTATTTCTGATCTTTTACACCTGTAAAGTTTCAATCCTTATTATTATCTTTTGTTGCAAAGGATAAAAGGAAATCATAGAAGACTAGATGATGCCAACACTATGAGTTGCTGATAGTGAACCGACACCTAAATTGAGTGCAATGATAGTGGTAAGGTGTGAGGTTCAAGAGAATTTAGAAAGGCTAGTAGCTAAGGTCTGGTATAGAACAAAGATAAAGATTGGCTTTTTTTTTTGCTATGAAAACTTTCAATTGAAATCACAATCAGTTATGAAAATCAAATATTTGTTCAATTAAGTCCCTCGTTAAATTAATATGACCTTTCAAATTAACTAATTTGATAAATTTAGGCTTTGATTCTTTAATTCCTTCAATTATAATTGATTCTTCTTGAATTAAAAATAATGTCCTACTCATTTAAAACCCGAGATATTTTACCAACTAACAATTTTTTTTTTTGGAAATATGTATATTTTTTCAAAAGATTTGGGGTAAAAATAGGTTATAATAACTGTTCTTTTCTTTACAATGCTTACGATACAAAGCCATGAAAAAAAATTCATAGGCTTTGTGTAGTAAGTTTATAAAGAATATGATGGTGTTAAAATGCAAGAAACTTAAAAATTTAGGTCAAACACGAGATGACTAACCTCTGTACAAATGAAAGGATCAATTTGGGATTCAATAAAAAGGGACCATCTTAGGATCAATCTAAATAAAAATAATGGAATCATTTTAAGGTTCATGCAATGAAAAAGGGATCATTTACAGATTCGCACAATTGAAAATGAGCAATGATCATTTAGGAAACCATGCAACTGAAATGAAAGAGATCGTCTTGGGATCTATATAGATGTAAATAGATCATTTTGGAATCTGTCCAGCTAAAAAATAGATCATATAAGGATCCATATAACTAAAAATAAGCAAGGATCATCTTGGGATATATGTGTGGCATTAATAAAATAAGGATTCATTCTGTAAATTAAACCAATACATAAATAATCATAAAATAATGTATTAAAAGTTAAAGATAAAAAGGCAAAGCTTGGTTCTAAAGTCACTAGCATAACTAATATTGCACCAACCCACCCTCTTTTCTAGAAGGGAAAAGGCTATGTTTTTATATGTGAAAGGGGAAAGTCCAAAACTTTGTGATAAAGAGTCATTACCTAGTATTATAGTAACTACGAAACCCTAACTGATTCGTAGAGGTATATGTAAGGGATTGATTATATTAAAACAAATATATTATCACTATAAAGCATCCTAATTGAGGTAAGCTACATTATTAGCTTGTTTTCTATTCATAATAGTTTGTTGTGCCTAATCTATTAGTGGTCTCTGTACATGGGTGATAGTGGGTTTCCTGCTATGAGTTAAACATTTTTATGGATGTTTAAACCTAACCATTCTAAGGTTTGGTAATTTTTTACTACTCCTAGTTGCTACCATTTTTTATAACATCTAATGAATTAACATGTCTATAACTAGTCACTCTTAATCATGACTTATGACCAGATCCATAGATAATCAATGACTAGTTAAACCTAGCTAGTCTATTAAGTCATGCCAATGAATAATCAATGAGTTTATGTTAGGCTTATTGAACATAGCCCAAATCCTAAGAAAAGTTGTTAAAATTAGTTTATGCATCAAGGTCCATAGATAATGCTTTGTTAAGGTTCACTTTTTATGGTATCGAGATTCACTCATAATATTTGTTGAATAAGGTTTTTATACCCCAGTTTTGAATATCCAAGCAATAACTCATATGGTTTCATTTACCTAAAAAAGAATCTAGTGACATTAAGGTCCCTTTTAGACATGGTTTTGACAATGAACTTTTTAAGGTTCATTTGCTTTTGTGGTGTGCTATTTAACAATTATCTCTTTATGATTTAGTTTTTTATTTGTTGCCATTCATTAATGTTTGTAAACACCGTTACTATGATTTGTGTATATACATTCATAACAAGTGAACAACTTTATTCAACTTTATTGTTTTCAATGTTGTTAATTATTAATATGCATATTGTGGAAACTTTACTAAAAAGATCAATACTCCTGAATATTGTAATTAGAAGTTTTAAGACTTTTTTTTTATTTGAAAAGAAAGTGTGTTACTCCTCTTAATTGCCAAAATAATAGCTCATATTAAGTCAATTTACTTCAAACATAATAATAAAATATTTTGGACATGGTTTTTATTAAAAAACAGGAATGGATCCTGAAAGATTTGGAATGTTAAACTAAAAGGCCTTTTTAATGTGGGCCGAAACCCATTGGGCTTTATAAACGAGTTTCAAAGCCTAAAAATGCATGTATGTTATGGTTTTGATTATTTTTGTTGAAAACCTAATGGAGAAACATTGTTTTAACAGATTCATAGGTAAAACAAATTATAGAAGAAAAAAGATGTTGTCAGCCTAACACCATACCAATAATGATTAAGAACGTATCAAAGTTCAAGATAGAAACTATGTTAAAGGTCTTGACCAAATACATTTAGAAAAATAAAACAATTTTGAAGAAAATGATAGTGTTGTTCTAGGATCAAGGCATCATAAACACCAAAAAGAAGGGTGAGTTAGGTATGCAAGGTAAAACTATAAATTAAAAACTTTTTACTTAATAACATGCAATTCTAAGCACTCAACAAAATACAGAAGTTATAAACAATATAAAAACGATAATTAAAAGAGTGAGAGTTTAGATAGAGTGCACCAAGTTTTATAGAGATTTGACAAACCACCTACTCCTCTTCTTGAACTACCGTTTAAGAGTTCTATTATCACACACTAGTCTTTTTAGCGAGTGAGACCAAACTGCTACACGTTCTTTTAATAGAAGCAAGATCAAACCCAATTCTTTTGCGAGTTTAGGGTCAAATCATTATCCTCAATCTTTTAATGGGTTAAAGACTAGAAAACCTTTTACCAATACTTGTTTAATGACAAGTAATAAACCCCTCACAATTTAGTCTTTAGAAAACAATAGTATGCATTCGAAGCTTAAAGTAAAAGACATGGATAAGAGGGTATACCTAGATTAAAAAGCAAGAATACTATTTATAATGGCTTGTACAATGAATTCTTTAAACCAGGCCAATGTCATGCCGACAGAATAAACAAGCGTAAAAATCTACTTAGCCTAAGACCCCTCTCATTTTAAAGTTTTGAGCTTATAAACTTAATTTTTAATTTTTAATTTTCCACTATATAAGTCACAAAAAAAAAATTTTATTTTTTAATGTGAGATTGAGGTTTTAGTTTTGAAAATACATGTCAATTAAGAGTTTTTTAGATGATTTTTCATTCACATGTAATTTATTTTAAAACATGGTAATATTTTATATTAAAGTATTTTTATTTAAACTTAAATTTTTAATCATGTCTCAAATATGTTTGTTGACCACTTTTTAAAAACAAATTATAACAATAATTTATTAAATTTCATTTGAACACACTAAAGTTGATGTGGGGACACACCTTTAAAAATATATAAAAAAGATTTAATTTTAGTTGCCGCGTGTATAAATCTGTAGATACCTTTACGTTGAATAAAAAATATTTTATTAGTGAGTTAACACTTTAATTTGACTGGGATTAATTGCAATTTATTAGTGTCATATCCGGTGTGTTTCTTACCTTCATTTTGTCTTTCTCTTTAATTGGAAAAACTGACCAATTACAGGGAGAAAGAAGCATGTCATATAATTTTTTAATTTTTTTTTGTCAAAACGGTCTAGTTTCGATACATAATTTTTAATTATTTTGTTATCCAGCTTATTCTCTGTTGTCATAATTCCTTTTTCCAGTAAAAATTGAATTGTTTAACAAGTCAAAACTCAAAAATTAAAAAGATAAAGAACATGAGTGGGCGTTTTTTTTATTTTCCTTGTTAAATAAACATTTTTTTGACTATGTATCTAATTAAAATAAATATTTTAAAAAAGGTTAGTGTCCTTTTTTAAAATATTAAGAATTACAGAAATTATCTAAAACGTTTGAAGATTAAAAAACAAACTTCTTCTAAGTTTTAAAAATAATTACACAGGCAGTCTAAAATTAAGTGTGCGTCTAGTAATATTTAAATTAATTAATTTTAAAAAAAATATTTAAATTTTAGATAAATAATATTTTAATCGCATAATCAAACATCCCCTGGTATTTCCATCACCACCAGAAGTGTTGGTTCGCTTTTGTCTTTACTCTTCTCTGTGTCTGCGGATCATGATTTTAATAAGTAATATTAAAGTAACTAAATATTAAAGTAATACTAGGATCCACCTAGTATTTCCACCACACCAGAAGTCTTGGTTTCACCTTTTGTCTTTACTCTTCTTTGTGAACTCTGTGGATCATGATTTTAATAAGTAATATTAAAATAACTAAATATTAAAAAAAATATGATAAGATAAAAAATTCAAGAACAGATTATATTTTTTAAAATGATATTTCTTAATATTTATTATTATTATTTGATTTAATATGAGACCCAATAATAAATGACATTCTTGAATTTTTTATTTAAAAAAATATATTTTTTTAAATTATAATCCTAAATAACTAACTTATTCCAAACATCATAAAATCATAAATCATTATAGATTAAAAATTTGTTAAAATATTTTTTTATATGAAAATATATTGAAATAATATTTTTTTATTTTTTAAAATTTATATATATAAATAATCTAAAAATATAAAAAAATAATTTAAAATTTAAAATTTTTTAAAATAATTTTAAAATACAAAAATAAACCAGCTCGAGAAAATGCGTGCAAGATGTGTCACATGTCCGCCTATCTCTATCCGCTCAAGCTTTCCTCATTTGACAATCTGTGTCGTGGGTCCCTAGCAATAATAATCCGTATAGTCACCCGCCACGTGTACGAATGGATCATTCATTATGATCGTTGACAAGTCAATGACCATTTTTAAATTGCATCAAGTAAATCAGACGGCCCAAAAACTCTAACTCTACTACTCTGATCAAAAATCCCAAAACCCATAAAATCTTCTATTGACGGGGCGCCAAAACCCCCCTCATTTTATCAGAAAAATAAATAATAAATAAACGAAGCTCTCTTTCTCTCTATTATTATTATAAATTAAACGTTTGATTTCTCTGTAAAGTTTTTGTTTTGTTTTGAGAAATGGAGCTTCAAAATTCAGTGAAAGAAGCTCTAAATGCGCTGTACCATCATCCAGACGATGTGTTTCGTATGGAAGCCGATCGATGGCTACAAAACTTTCAACGCACAATCGATGCCTGGCAGGTACTTTTTATTGCTTTCATTTTTCCTCTTCTTTTATGAATGGATTTATCATTTAGGTTTGTGAAGTAGTTACCAGATTCACAGAGCTGGATTTGTTTTTAATATTTTCTCAGCTCCATTTTATATAAATTCTTACAATTTATAGTGTTGAATTTGTTTGGAATTTGAGTGTTGTGTGTGCTTAATTGTTTCGTGTACAGTGGAAGGAGTTGATTGTAATATTAGTTTTTTTTTTTTTTGATATTGGAGCGTTATTCAATTATCTAGAAACGTTGGAATTAGGAGAAATTAGAATTATAAGTTTCAATTTTTGGATCTCATTGCTAACCTACTTACCTTTTTCTTCGTCTTTTTTTTTTCACTTTCCGAATTAGAGTTATTTTTACCATCTAGAAGAAATATGACCCTTTTTGTTTCTGCATTAGAGCTGAAAATAGGATAGAAATGTTTCTAACACGAGAAGGGGATTTTAGGATGTGATGAATGACATATGGCTACAGTTACAGAATTTAGATTTAGTACATAAACCTGGTTTGAGGTAGAGGTTGTTGCCATAAGATTTTGTTGAGCAGGGACAATCATTTTGTTCTGGTATTTTTTTTTTTCATATCTAATTTCAAAACTGGTATCTGTTTGCTTTTGCAAATTTCTGTAACGAGGATAAGAGATTAGGGCTTTGTTTTGAGGTTCTGGCTTTTATTAGTTGGGTGGTTTTGGGCTTGGCTTGCTTAGAAACTTTGTACTGTTTCTTTCAGTTTTCTTCGAGGAAGTCAGAATATATACCAAAGATGAGTCTCATATAGATTACATTACATGAATATTAATTTTATAGATCCTCAAGTTATTATCATAGCAAGTTCGCTCTTTGCTTAACCAGTGTTGGAATAAATATCGAAGTCTCTATCCTAATTTATTCTCAATACTTTTACCAACTGTCTGGTTTCCGCTCTCTACTTTGGCTGTAAAGCTTGCTGTACTTGTTATTCTATTAGTCATTTTTCTTTGGATTTTTGGAAGCTATGTTATGTTGCAATTATTCTATTTGGAATTTTACAGTTAATACCATTTTTTGTCCACTATCCAACCCAAGTTAATTTATGTCTTTTCAATTCATTGTAGATTAATTATTGTGTTTTCAGTTTGTTAGAAATTTTATAATTATTAGCTTCTTTTTTTTTTTGAATCCCCACCTGTTTAAATTAGTTTATTTCCTTTTGTTTCATTAAATATTAATCAGTGTCTTTTTTGTCATTTAGGTTGCTGATAATTTGCTTCACGATGCCACTAGCAATCTGGAAACCTTAATATTTTGTTCTCAAACTCTTAGAAGCAAGGTAACTTCGATATTCGTTTAATTCCACGAAGTTTAACTGTATGCTCAATTTCTTATGAACATTACCATATTTTTGGTGCTCCTTTAACATAAGGAGGGTCCTTCCTTTCTGCTTTTTAGCTCCCCCCCCTGTAATTCTGCGATGCTGTAAGCTTTAATCCATTTTGTATTTGATGTTAGGTACAACGAGATTTTGAAGAACTGCCCTCTGAAGCCTTTCGACCATTGCGTAGTTCCTTAAATGTGAGTTGGATTTCTAACATTCTTCTCATTACTGATAAAAGTTGGTTTTAATTTCTTGTGAATTATTAATGCACTTCTACATAATACGGAAGCCTTTGAAACTAACTATGATAGTTTCTCTACAGTAGGAGTGTAGTCATTTCTTTTCTGAATGTTGCATGAAAGAGGGTAATGTTTTGATATTGATTACTGTAATGCTTTTTAGTACTTGTCAAGAAGTGTGTGGAGATGACTTGAGACACTCGACCACAAGCTTAAGAAAACTATAATTAGTTTGAGGAGAGCTAAATTAGTACAGGGGTTGGTCACCTTTTCTGTCATTTAGTTTGAAAGCTGCACTTTACAAGGGGAAACTTGGTTTCATTCACATGCAGAAGAAGACGTTAATTTGAATTTATTTGTAACAAAAGTAATTAGATATTACTGAGTAGGTTTTGGCAATCTGTCCGTTTCTCTTCTTGAATATCAGATTCAGATTTGTTTTTTTGACTCCTGTAACATGTAAATTAGCATTTAAGTTCCACATTTCATATGAAATGATTTTCATTGTTTTGTGCATAATGCATGCTCATGCTGGCGTAATGTTAACTGTTTGCTTACATTGTCTATGGAATCTAATTGCAGACCTTGTTAAAAAAATTTCACAGAGGCCCCCCTAAAGTGAGGACTCAGGTATTATTATGAAAGTTCTACATATGCCCTTGTAATGTTACATTTTGATTCCAAGATGATATGGAGTTCATTTATTTGGCTTGTAGATTAGCATTGCTGTGGCTGCCTTGGCTGTACAAGTTCCTCCTGAGGATTGGGGGGATGGTGGTATTGTAAATTGGCTCAAGGATGAGATGACTTCACATCCAGAATATATACCAGGATTTCTGGAGTTGCTTACAGTTTTACCAGAGGTATTCTAGTTACATTTTTGTTTTTATTTTATTTTCTTATCTGTGCTTCAGGGACGCATAATGGCACTCGTAGTTTCTCAGACTCAGGATTTCACCCCAAAAATACCCTTATCAACTTGACATGACACAACATCACACAGATAAATGACAAGTATCTAACTGCTTACAATTAAAGTCTATGCAAAAAAGAAAAAAGAAAAAGAAGAAGATAAATGACAAGTAATTTTCTAAGTCTTTGCTTCTACATAACAATGAATGCCAAGGGAGATGGAAAGGGAGAAGAGTTGGGATTTCTTGATCCATGGAAGCCTTGCCTACCCATAACCATTTGAGTCAAGCTCAAGAAAAGAGACAAGAGAAAGGATATCTGTTTGTCTTCAATTTCCATTCCTCCTATTGGAATTGACAATATTTTAAGAGAGGAAAAAGGTAGATTTGCAAGGTAAAGCATTGCAGTCTACACACCTCCATGTCTGGCTAGTTATGATTTTAGAAGCATAGCTTTCTTCTTCCTGGAGGGATCCTGTTTGTTTTAATGCACCATATCTCTTTGTTGTTTGGTGAATCTTTAGGCTCTTCCTTGTGATTGGGAGAGGGATTCTGTATCACTCTTTACAAACAATGAAAACATGTTTATTGTGCACATCTTTTTTGAATACTTGTAATTACCTAGCTTGTGGGAAAATAGGACTTAGCAATTTATTGCATTGCTAAACCTCTTGTTACCTGTTTTTGTTTTCATTCATTCCAGGAAGTATTCAACTACAAGATAGCTGCTCGTCCGGAAAGACGCCGCCAATTCGAGAACGAGCTCACTTCTCAAATAGAGGTCGCTCTTAATATTTTGACAGCTTGCTTGAAAATAAGTGAGCTAAAGGAGCAGGTGAGAATTGTCCTCATGTTGTTCTCTTCCCATCTACTTCTATTAAGCGGCACACAAATTGTATAATGCCAATTCATCCTTGTCAGGTACTGTTTTGGATAAGTGCATTGCTCATTTATGGTTCCTCTTAAGTTCATAATTTTTTGATAGGCATGCTTGCAAATTCTTTCTGATGGAATCAAGTATTGATGTGAAATCAAGAATTTAAATCAAAATTGGACTGATTTTTATCAGCTTACATTATTTTGGGTTTCTTGTGATGGGTGATGGTACTAAGTTTCTGCTGATATTTATGTGCAAAAGTGTTTAATCAGTTTCATTCTGTTAGATGCACTAGTTAGGAAGAGCAATGGAATTGATGTTCCAAGAGAGGAAGGGGAGAGGTATACCAGAAAGACCTCCCTTATCCTTAATAGGTGCCACTTTCACCTTCCCATAATGTACTTGTCTTTGAACCTATTCCATTCTCTGGTTTTCACACATCCATCTTAACATCCACATCTCAATTATGTTCATTTTATGTATATTTTGTGTTTCTTTACCATCCAATGTTCACTACCTCGGAGTATTTCCTGTCTACTTGTAATTTTATATTCCTTAAGTTGTGTAAATGTTTTAATTTAAATTTAAAATTAGAAGAAATGAAAATTTTTCATTTAAATAGTAGATTTTTTAATGTAAAAGTTTAGGAAAAGGTTATACTCTTTTTCTAACTTAAAAAACAAATTATAAATAACTGTATATGTGTTTTGTAACATGTAGAGGACACTTAATTAAGGACTCAGGGAGGGGCTAAAACTTACCCTTCAGTTTTAATTGGGGATTTTTTGATAGCATAGCACATCTGTTGTGCTTCCCCATTTAACCACCATGCATTGGTGCAAATAAGATGTTACATTTAGTTTTTTTTTTTTAATTTAAAATTTCTTTATTTCATTTTTCATGAAGATTGGATATACAATGGGTGAGATATAAATGGTTTCTTGTCCACGATTGACCTTGTTATTTGTATGGGGAACATTATTGCGAATAATTTTGTATCCCATGGAATTGTAAACATCAACCTTTGGAAATCAGTTTTCATTCATTTCAACACACATGACCTCATTTCTGACAATATCGTTACATCATCTCTGAGCCTTTTCAATTTGATTTTCAATTATTAATCGGTAATTTTTTAGGGTATTCCATGTCATTATTCTTTCTGTATTGGGCCATATGATTTTGTATTGTTCCTTGTAGAAGCATGCCTGATAAGCTTCTAAGAGCAGACCTAAAAGAGCGGAAAAAGACTTTTCTCCTCTTTCCATTTTGTCATTAGCATGTTTCTTATCTAGTTTTTTTTTTACCTGCCAGCAATTTTTAGTATGTTAATGGCATGTAAAAGATCTGCTCGAAATGGTGCATTAAATGGGGTCATTTTGTCCTTCTTTCATCAGGTTCTTGAGGCATTTTCTTCTTGGATTCGACTAAGGCATGGGTATGCATTTCCTTTTATTTATATTCTTGGGCATGCATATGTTTGGTTAAGCAATCTTGTTATTGATTTGAAGTAGTGGGAAATTGTATTGTGAAACCTGATTGGTAGTTTAAAGTGGTGCTTGACAGGAGATGATGATGTAGAAAATTCTAGCAAGAGTTGGATCTAGTGGTCGAATTATTTGGAATTTCAATAATGTCATTGTCCACCTGGAAAATCATCCTTGTCTTTTCTTTTTATTTTTTTATTATGAGAAAAGAAGAGAACATCCTCATTTTGATGTCCAAGAAAACGTTATGCACATTAGGCCATTTTGCTTTTATATGAGGTCATACGCTGCAAGTAGCCTGCAAAATCACCTTATGTTTGGAGTGGGGGGAGTGAGAGCGGATAAAGAGATGGAATTGAGGGAGGAATCCAACTCTCTTTTAGGAGAAAACAGGGGTGAAAAATTTAGCCTAGGGCCACCTCAATCAATGTCTCCAAAATGAGAAGAAAGTGGGGAAAGAGTTTACAGAGCTTGGATTTTTGTTATTTATTCACCTTCAAATAGTTGTAGAATTAGAGTATCACATTCAAAATCATCTTTCATTCATCTCTTATCAATTGATGAACTGTGAAGAAGTATTTTTGAAATTCAAAATTTTAGCTCCTTGCCTTCTCTCAGATTTTTAGTTCCAAATAACAAAAAGTCACTTTCTGATTTCCTCTTCCCCCATTTTCAATCTAATCCAAACAAGAGGAACCAAAATTATGATATCTCTTGGACTTTCTGCCCTTTTTATTTCTTCTTACTTTCATTCCTCCTGTAATGTTTTTTCCATAAACAAACTGCCAACGACTTCCTTTGTTCCAATGTTGATTTATCACTAGGTTTTGTGTTTGTTAGCACCATCTTGGTGTCAGTATATTATTACCAATGTTGGTCTTCTCTAATTTGGCCTTCTGAGAGCACCCAAAATTTTGTGGTTCTTATGTTAACTTCTGTTGGGTTCAGGATCCCTGGGTCTGTGCTTGCTTGTCATCCATTGGTGTATACAGCTCTATCAAGTTTGAATTCTGAGACCCTTTCAGAGGCAGTTGTAAATGGTATTGTAGTTGAAAACAGCTATATATGCTCAAAATTATTTTGGCAGTTTATGTAATATCATATTGGTGATCCATCATTTTTGTTCATTTCTGTTAAGTTTTAAAATTTAGGAATCTATTTGATGTTATCCTGATCTTGATCCCT
>Ga0307510_10006615_pt1 | contig 13825 bp, 13 predicted proteins | sample 12_EM_MG_FD_207224 | JGI IMG/M metagenome (GOLD analysis project Ga0307510, IMG submission 207224) | Populus trichocarpa ectomycorrhiza microbial communities from riparian zone in the Pacific Northwest, United States - 12_EM | ecosystem: Host-associated > Plants > Roots > Unclassified | place... | reverse complement strand
TGCCACTTTGCCCGGATTCAGGAGGTGGCAGATGCTCCGCCAGTGTGCGCAGGCCGCGGTAGGCCGCAGTGCGCACCGCACCCGGGCGTTTACCCAGTACCTTGGCCGCGGCGGGCGCGTCGAGGCCCATGACGACCCGCAGCAGAACCGCTTCGGCCTGATCACGGGGGAGCTTCGCGATCAGGGCGAGCGCCGCATCGGTGCCGATCGCATCGACGGCCGACCCGGCGGTGTCCTCGCGTCCGGGCACGTCAACAACCTCCTCCACCCGCTCCACCGCAACCGGGCGTCTGCGCCGGCTCCGCAAGTGATCGATGGCCCGATGCCGTGCAATGGTCGCCGCCCAGCCACGAAAGCCGTCCAGATCGCCGCGGAACTTTCCCAGGTCCCGGGCCACCTGCAGCCAGGCCTCCGAGGCGACGTCCTCGGCGTCGTCGCCGACCAGGACTCGCAGGTACCGCAACAGACCCGGTTGGACAGCCCGGTACAGCACACGAAATGCGTCGTCATCACCGTCCCGCGCGGCTTCCAACGCGGCCGACGGGCTCATCGCCACCGGCTCTTCGTCCCCGTGGCGGATCGACACCAGCGTATTCACCACCTTTGCCAACACCCCACCACGGACCCGCGACATCATGGTCCACGCAGCGCTCCTGCGGAACCCCGTAACCAGCGGCGATCCTCGCCACACTCCCCGTCAATGACAGTGAATTCCCAACGCCCTGCATGCGGCTCAGTCGCGGCGAAGCCGACGTTGACGGGTGTGACAGCGAGGGGCCGGCTCTGTCGGACAGGCCGAGGGGCCTGCTCACGGTGAGCAGGCCCCTCGGTCGGACATCAGGTCAGACCCTCTTCGCGAAGGCGCTGACCTTCGTGGAGCCGTCTATCGATCAGCCGGCGTTGTTGCTGAAGATGTCCGAGATGCCACTGGTGGCGACCGGCTGGGACATGCCAAAGAACGCGTTCAGTGTCGTTCCGGATCCGGTGAGTCCCGAGTAATCGCCCAGGAAGTAGCCGCCGGCGTCCGGTGCGGTGGTGTAGTCGAACGAGGTGGTGGTCAGCTTCGTCTGGCCGTTCGCGGCCCAGTTCGCCGGGTTGCCGCAGTCGCTGGTGGCGGCGTGGCAGTGGGCGATGAACGCGTCGGTGAGCCCGGGCTGGGCAGTGGTCGCGTTCTGCAGGTCGTAGTAGGTCAGGCCGATCGTGCCGTTGGCGGCGACGTGGATCTGTGGCACGAACGCGGGCGTGCTACCAGGGGACTGGTCGATCCGGATCGTGTTGCTCCACGTGAGGCCACCGTCGGTCGACTGCGCGAAGGCGATCTTGGACGCGCCGCCCGTGCTGAACCGGCCGTCCTGCCAGACCGCGTAGACGTAGCCGTTGACCGGGTTGACGGCGAACTCGGGCAGCTCGTCGCTGGACCGCACGGCGTGCCCGGCGATCGTCACGGTCGCCACCTGCTGAGTGTCGATGCCCGTCGCGCCGGACCAGGTGTTGCCACCGTCGGTGGAGCGGATGACCGCCACGGTGAATGTCGTACGAGCGTTGCAGTGCTGCCCACCGTGCGTGAACGGGCAGATTCCGCCCTTGTTGGTGATCAGGTCGAAGCCGTCGATCAGCACACCCTTGCCCGAGCCCGTTGTCGGCACCACGATCTGGTTACCGATCGTCTGGTCCTCCTGGCCGGGGTCGAACACGATCCGGCCGGTACTCCAGGACCCGCCCTTGTTTGTGGTGCGCGAGAAGTAAGACGGCCCGCGGAAGGCGATGCTGTGCACGAACGCGCTGGGATTGGCGTGGCTCTGGGGTGAGACGAGCTGGTCCCACACGGCGTAGGCGTTGTTGGCGATCAGCGGGTCGGCGGTCACCGATTCCTTGTCGTTGAGCACCTGCGTCGAGGTATCCAGACGGGCCGTCACCGGGGTCTCCCAATGATTACCGCCGTCCAGCGAGCGGCTGATCAGGATCGAGCTCGCCCCGCCGAATGCCGGACCGTTCGCATTGAACGAATCGGCGATCGAGTAGACCACCGACCCGTCGGAGGAGAAACTCACCCACGGGTCGGTGGTCCGGTGGAAGTACCCGGGTGAGCCGGCGGTCGCACCGGCGCAGATGCTGAACTTCGGCTGGGCGGCGGCCAGGGACCAGGTCGCCCCGCCGTCGTGCGACACGACGTTGGTCAGGCCGTTGGACCCGCCGTCGTTCCAGCGATCCTGCTGGAAGGATCCGACCAGATGCTGCGGATTCAGCGGGTTGGCGGTGACATACGGTTCGACTTCCGAGGCGGGGTAGTTGACGCTGCCGAGTGCCTCGTGTTGAGCCACCAGCGCGGCGCATACCGCCCCGGCACCCAACGGGTTGTCCGGGACGCGCACCGGGACACCGGCGGCGAACGTGGTGGCCACGGCGACACCAGCGCCGGCCAGCAGGGCGAACACCGCAACGCCAGGTGGTAGTGATCGGCGGGCGAAACGGCGATTGATCTTCGAGTTCATAGTGACCTCTTTTCGGACGCGACACGGAAACCGTGCAAGAAGAACACGGCCGTTTTTGTGCGCGTTTAGGAGTCGCGGTCCCGCGTGCGGCCGTTACGACGCCGACACGTCATAAACATGATCCATAACGCCGTGGTCATCCTCACCGTCGGCAAGGCCCACCAACGACCAAGCCTTCGACGAAGCCATGTACCCCACCATCCGGATCGGACCCGGCGCCTCCCACGAGCCGCCGCGCCGCCATTCCCAATCCTGTACGGGGAAGACGTGGCGGCGCGCCAGTCCGTCCGATTCACCCGACGAGCTGCGCACAGCCGGTGTCCCGGTCGGCTACGTCGCGGCGCGCGACACCAGCCACACCCTCGACACGCACACCCAGCGCCCGCCACCCGACCAGCTGATCACGACCATCACCAGCTTCCTCACCCCGGGTCCGAGATGAACGTCGGACCAATCTCCCTGCGGCGCAAAGAATGCTCGCGCTACACCACGATCGTCCGGAACGTGCTGATTCTGCTAGCGGTGTTCCCCATCGCAGCATCCATATTCGGTCTCGCCGCTGACGCCCGCCAGGGCATTCCCGCTGATCGTCAAGGAAGCTTCGCCACCGTCGCCGGAATTCTCTGGCAGGACGCCATAATCAGCGCACCCGGCGGCGAGCGTGGCAGTGCTTGACCAGGTCACGATGCCACCGCAGCACCGTATCCGGACTGACCAGCAACCGGAACCGGCGCACCGTCGCGCGGGCCAGCGGCCCGAGCGCCTCCGCCAACAACGCCCCATCCTCAGTCGCAATCGTGGACGTTGAGTCCTACCAGATGCGCTCGGACATGCTGCTTCAGATCGTCGAACGTTTCGACCGCGGCTTGTTCGTCGGAGACCCGGTCAGCTCGACCCGTTCACCATCGTGGGAACAGAACGGTGGATCGGGCTGCCGCACGACCCGACACAAAACGGCGTCACCGTAATGCTGGAACACAACCCTGGCACCCCGTGCTCCGGCTACCCGTGTCCTGGCGCCTGCCGTTCACCGCCGCCCCTACCATTTCCCAGGCGTTTTACCCGTTCGCCGGCTTCACCGCAGGAGCTGGAAGAGACACCCGCTCACTGGAGTTACGCACGGCAGGGTTCGGCAACACCGATCTGGACGAGACCCTCGCGTTGGCCTTCACCACCGGCTGGGCGCTGCACGAGCTGCCCCGCCGCCACGTCCCCGCACGGACACCGAGACGATCCAGACCGCCGCGAACCTGGCCGCCCGGCTACTGGACCGCGGCGCCGTCGCCACCTGCGAGCGCCACACCAGCGGACGAGTGCTGGACGCCAGTGACATCGCCATCGGCGTCGCCCACCGCGACCAGGCCGACCTGGTCCGGGCCGCACTCGCCCGCACAGGCCGTCCGAACGCGCCGCGCGTCGCAGTCGACACCGCCAACCGGCTGCAGGGCCGCGAGTTGAGATTGTCATCGTCGTGCACCCGCTGTCCGGTCGCCGAGACGCCACCGCGTTCCACCTGGAGGCCGGGCGGCTGTGTGTGCTCACCTCCCGCCACCGGCAAGCATGCATCGTCGTCGCCCCGCGAAGGAATCCCTTGCGTCGACGTTGTCGGTGAAGCCCAGGCTCGTATGTTCTTCTCGGATGAGGCTGCCGCTAGGCCGTTCCCGCGGGCGGCAGCGGCTTTGCGTGACCTCGGTATTGAAGTGCTGGCCGCAGATCTTCCCGAGCAGGTGCGCGCTGACATTCTTGACGTTCAGCGATGCCAGTATCGACGGTTCACTTCGGCAGGGCGAATGCGGTTGGCTTGATCAGCGTTCCTGTGGACCGTCGAGGATCGCTCGCGCCGACGTCGCCCGTGTCCTGGAGGGGGCGAACCCGAGCTCGTCGGCCCGGACATTAACGAGCGCTGGTTGGGTCCGGCAGCCTGCTTGGTGCGGCCATGTCCAGGCGTCGGTTGGTGTTTGGGCTGTTGTCGAGTTGCCGTGCGCGCCCGGGGGTTGCCCGATCGGCCAACCCCGCGGCCGCTGTTGCGAGCAGGGTAGGAACCTGCGGTAGGTGAGGTGAAAGGGCGTTACGGCGAGTTGCGCTTCCTGGTGGTGAAATGTTGAAGCTGCATTCGATTGCCAGTTGGCCCACGGGAAACCGCCCTTCGGGTCCGTTCCCACCCTTGGGCAGCCCCGTCGGGGCACCAGGCGGTGACGGCCTCGATCTAGCTGCTGCTGATCGACGGTCTGCTGACGATCGGCTGTGGCACCCCACCGCGGCGGATACACCCACCCCGTACTCGGCGTCGTCTGCAATCACCTGTTCCGCAGGTAAATCAGCAAGAAGATCACCCCGACCACGACCAAGCCGATCACCGTGGGTCCGAGCCAGCCGGCGACGATACCGAGCAGGCCGACCGCGCCCTCGATCTTTCCCATCCGTTCATCTCCTTTCCCGGCAGCGCGGAGAAGAATCGGCGAACCTTGGTCCGTGCTGCTACACCGAGACGGAGGCGTCGAACGGCGGCGTGATACCTCGAGATGACAATTGGCGGGCTTGCCAGAACGGGGCTGCCGGAAATCTCGTTTCCGCGCCGTAGATCTGCGGGTACATCCGTGCGTACCCAGCAGCGGTGTCGCGGACGAACTCCGCGTAGTTCACGGCGCTGCCGCTAAGCAGCGCTTCGGCGGCCATCTTGGCAGAGCGCAGGGCGAACGTGACCCCTCCAGCGGAAAGCGGGTCCACCGCGAGCGCCGCATCCCCGACCGCGAGCCAGCCCCGTCCCGCACAAGGCCGCAGCCGGTGCCCGCCCACGGCAACCACCGTCGGAACGCCCAAGGGAATCGACCCTGCCAAGGTTCGTGCTCGCGTCGTCGCAGCCAGCGCTGTGGACCAGCCTGCAGAGGTTCCGAGCCCGGAGCGCGCCGCGACAGCCGGCTCGGTGAAGCAAGCGACGACGCGTCGGTGGCCGGGCAGCGGTGACACGTACCACCAGCCGTGCTGGACCGACTCCACAAAGGTGTCCCCCGGATCCGCGCCCGGGCCATCGGCGACGACGCGAGCGAGACAGATCAACCGGTCGAACCGGTGACGCCGGGCACCATGACCGCGGGCGACTCGGGCCGGACGCCCGGTAGCGTCCACGACCGACACAGCGCGCGCAGGCACGGCCGAGTCCACCGTGAAGCCGCCGGGAACACGTTCGACTCCGCCCACCCAATGACGGAACACGAAGACTCCTGCTGCGGCGGCAGCGTCGGCGAGCATCCGGTCGAAGCGGGCTCGCTCAACGTGCCACCCATGCCCGTAGGGGTCGAACGGCGACGACTGCACAGTCGGCACCTCGGATCCCCACGCACTGGTCGTCCGGTAGGACGGCAAAGAGCCCAGGGCGGCGAATTCGTCCCAGACACCCAGTCTGCGCAACAAGGGATTCACGGCCGGGGCCAACGTCTCCCCGAGGCGCGCCGACGTGTAGTCCGACGGCTCGTACAACGCGACTTTCACACCCGCCCGCGCCAGCCACAGGGCACTGGCGGCGCCGGCCGGGCCGCCGCCGGCGACCACCACGTCGAATGTCTTCACAACCTGCGCTCGGTTTCAACGAGGTCGCCGCCTCGCCGGGTGACAAACCCCAGTTTCGCCCAGAGTTCCTTAACGAAAGCGTCCAAATCCTCGGCATCCCGCGCCCACTCCACCGGTCTTGAGCCCGGGGGCGACCCTTCCGGGACAACCTGGTCCGGGCGCACAGCCGGCCACCAGTTTCGGCAGTAGTGGAAGTCCCCTGCCCACGGCAGGGACATCTCGGCGGTCACCTCACCTGGCGGAATGTCCGCAAGCAACCGGAACGAGGGATGCAGGCCGCGCACGGTGAAGTCCTCAACGTAGTTCCCCTTGTCCAGCAGGAACTTTCCCGCCTCGACGCCCGGGAACAGGGCGCCGCCCGAGCAGTTTTCGAGTGCGGCCTTGTCCAGGCCGTCCGGCGTGATGTCCTTGTCGGGCGGCGGGAAGTCCGCTCCCGCAGGCCAGTCGTCGACGAAGTCACCTGCCGCCCAGCTCGCGATCCGGCTTTTCTGAGTCTGGGTGAGGGACAGCTCCGTACCTTGCCCGGGGCCGGCGTTGAGCTTCGGCATGTGCCCCGCTCCCGACGTGGTGACCCGGCGGAGGATGTCGAACATCACCTTGGAGGTCTTCACACGATGCACGAACATGTGCTGTGAACGCGCGGCCGCGCTGACGGCGCCGGCGTCGTTGGCCGCCTGCAGAATCGGATAGATGTCATGGAGGTAGGAGGGACGGGCGGATTTCACCGCGGGATCGGCCAAGGCTTCGAACAGTGCGTCCCAGAGCCGCACCACGCTGCCGACCGGCGGGGCGAACTTGGGTGGACAGACGATCACCCGGGCGCCCTCGACTTCAATCCGTTCCCGGTTGAGCAGGACGGTGGCCGAGATCGTGCCATCCGATACGTCGTCGAACCACTCGTCGCTGTCACCGTCATCGTCGAGCGGATGGTCCGTTGGAGATCCGGATCCGCCCCGGCCGCCCAGCACGAGCAGATGGCCGTCCGCGTCGGTCGAGATGTCCCCCAGGTGCACGTCCATCTGGTGCACGTCCATCGGGTCTAACCCCGGGACAGCGAACTTCCCGTCGAGTGCGACGGCCGGGTGCCCCGGACCTGAAACGCTGTGCGGCCCGGGGTCGACGACCAGTCCGTCCCGGTGAGGTGACTGGTGGGCGGCATTACGTTCCGCGCTGGGGCCGTTCCCGCGCGCACGGCGCCTGCGGGCGATTGCTTTGCGGTTGGCGAGGTGGACCGTCCACGTGATTTCCGCGTTCGCGGACGTCAGTTCTTCGACACGGAAATCGTCGTGGTAGGCGAACACCCGGAAACGCGCCGCCTGCCTCTTGATCTTGTGGTCCGCATCCCGATAGCTCTCTCCTTTCGGAAGTGCTGGGTCCCAGCGTCTTTCGGGCCCCACGAAGAATTTGCTATCACTGTCACCCACTCGGGCAATCCCGATTGCCGGGTGGATGCGAGCCGTGATGATGGTCATATCGGTGTCACCTCGAAGGTAATTGCTCACCGGCCGCGTCCGAGACCGGTGGACGACAGTCGAAATGGGAAATCGCGCGATCCCCGCTCGAGCCGTTGAGTCGTCCGGTGAGCCAGGACGTTACGTGCCCGCAGCTCCGGCTGAACGCTTTCACGCGATCGGAGCAGGCGACCGCCGATCAGTACCCTGCCCCGAAACAACTGAATGCCGCCACAGCCAGCATCGATTCAGTCCCATTGCCGCGTAAGGATTCCTGCGCCTCGGCCAGTGCAACCGCCGGTGGCCGACCGGCCACCAGACCCTCGTGGAACGCGACCATGAGAGGAGCCGTCTCCGCATCGGGCACGGCCAGGACCGACGCGACGAGCTGCGTGGTGCCGAGCGCTATGAACGTCGCGCTGAGGCCAAGCAGTTCGTCTCCCGTGCACACCACCGACCGGCCGCTCTCGCACGAAGCCAGCACCACCATGCGGGGAACACGGTCGAGCCGCTCGAGGTCATACACCACCAGTGGCCCGTCGGCGAGCCGCAGGTCCGACAGCAGGGGCTGGTCGACGGCGAGCCGCCCATGCGCGGCGAGGTGCAGTACGTCGGAGGTCGCCACGACTTTCAGGACGGCCTCCACCGTTGCGTCGCGTCCGACCAATGGAGTCGTGCCGTGAAGTGCGGCGACTGCCTGGGCTTCTTCGTATGCGCCCGCCAGTCCTGGCCCGGCCGCGACGCTGACCACACCCAATAGCGGGGCACGACCTGTGGTGGCCGCGGAATGCCACAACGTGGCGGAGGGGCAGACCGTCACCGGGCGTCCCGAACACGAGGGGAGCGCCGACCACGCGACGCTGTGCAAGGGGCCGGTCGGCACGACGACCAGCGGACGCTCGCCGATCTCGGGCAGCGACCGGAGCAGGGCGCGGTCGAGCTCGGTTCCCGCATGGTCCAGCAGCGTGAGGGCGGCCGCCCTGGTGGGCGCACCGTCTGCGCGTCGGGCCAGCCGGCGCAACGCGAATGTCATCCGATCGACCAAGCCGGCGATTCGGTCGCTCGCCCCCAGCGAGCGCAGCCGCAGCCGGCCGTGGACCAAGCTGAGCGCGTGCAGCGTGCCGTTCAGCTGTACGAACTCGACCAGCGCGGCGTCGCCGAGATCGAGTTCCGATGGCTTGACCGGTCGCACCTGGCGATGATCAGGCGCGCCGGGGTCGAGTCTCGCGCGGTCACGAATTCGGCGTTCGAGGACAGCTTGGCGGGCTCGAATCCTCGGTTTCACCGCGCTGTCGTTGCGGATCTCCGTCGAAGTCGCCCTCAGTTCCGCGAGCAAAGCGCGGATTTCCGGGTCCTCCGGCGGCCGCAGCGGCCGGTTGGCAAGCCGGGTCGCCCGCCCGCGTTCGGCCCATTCGAAGACCCTGCCGGGCCGACCGGAACGCATTGCGACACGCAGTCCGAGCTCGCTCAGGTCACTCCGGTGTACAGCCGAATGCGCACGCAGATCGGTCGCGCCGAGGGACGCGGCGTGCTCGTCGAGGATGCTCAATCCGGCGCGGACCGCGCGGATGGTCGAGGTGTCATCGCCGCTGCGCCAGGCGAGCGATGCCCGGGCGTACCAGGCGCGGGCCCGCAAGGTCGCCGGTCCGCGCCGGACAGCCGCGCCCGCCTCCCGGAGACAGGCGGCACCGACCACGTGGTCGCCGCGGTTTGCCGAGATTCGTGCGGCCACGAGCCGGGCTTCCAGCGCCGCGGCCGGCCACCCGGCGGTTGTGAGGATCTCCACCATCGCCATGACCCGAGCGGTGGAAAACGTGGTCCTGCCGGACGAGGCGAGCTGAGTCCTGAGAACTGCAAGACGTGCCAGCTCAGCCCATTCCCGCCGGTCCTGCCGGGCGAACTCCCGGCCGGCCCGCCGAGCCTGTTCGAGCGCGATCGGCCAGTCCTGGCTCAGGAAAGCGGCCTGCGCCAACAGCAGCCGTGCGCCCGGCACGAGCAGCCGACGACGCTCACGTTCGAACGCAAGCACAGCCTGATAAGCCGCTTCGGCAGCCTCGACGTGCGCCCCAACCGATAGCAGCAGTTCAGCCTGGTCCGAGTACACGGGACCGAGCTGCCCGCCGAGTTCGCCGATGGTCCGTTCCGCGCGACCGAGGTGCTCCAGCGCCGCGGGCACCTCACCGCGCAAGGTTTCGAGAAACCCGAGGTTCTCGGCGATGATGCCCACCGCCAGGCGGCGCCCCATGGCCCTGGCCAGCTTGTCGGCCTCACGAAGGCTCGTCTCGGCGGCGATGAAGGCGTGGCGCTCGGTGTCGAGGATGCCGCGGTTCACCAGAGCGCGCTGCAGGTTGAGGTCGTCTCCGGCGCGGCGAAGCAACGGAATCGCAGCGTCGTACTCCGCCTGTGCCGACGAGAGCCTGCCGATCTGGTGCAGGAGGTCCGCTCGCTGGGCTCGGGCTCGGGCGTTCCCGCTACCGACGAGCTGATGGACGGCCGTGTCGATCTCACGCAGCGCTTCGCCGGCTCTGCCACGCTGCACCAACGCCGCCGCCAGGGGCACGCGCGCCTCGCCGGCGAGATCCGCGGCTCCGACCCGCTCGGCAAGGACGACGGACCGCCGCAGGTGCCGGATCGCGTTCTCCACGTCGCCGCACTGGAGTACTGCCCGGCCCCAAGCGCGTTCGGCGACCGAAGCCGCGACGTCGTCTCGCGCTGCCGTTGCCCGGCGGACAGCCCGTTCGGCGAATGGTGCAGCCCGCCCGGCGTCCACGTCGGCCCGACGCAACGCCGCGAGCGCCTGTTCCCGAACGGCCGACGAGTCCATGACTGAAAGCATGCCCCGATTCGGCGGTACCCGTAACTGTTTTCCCGATGCTGGGATCAAACGCGCGGTAAGTCGCTCCGTCAGGCAGGTTGACTTGACGTCGCAGAGAGGGGCGGATCATGGCTGAACACGTTGAAATGATCGTCGACACCCGAAACTGGACAGAGGTGGAGAAGCAACTGGACAAACGCGGGGTCCGGCAAAAAGGCGCGGCGATCGAGGTCGACAAACGACTGAAGCTCGCGCGGATCAGTGATCTCGTGAATCTTCCGGAGTATGCCGACAACGCCCGGCGCACCTACTTGAACGAGATCGACACGCTGGAGCGCCGAACCGATCGCTCATTCACGGATCTCGACGTCCTGCTGTACGACCTCCGCGCCTGGTTCACCGCCGAAACCGGAACGGTTCCGGCACTCGGTAAGAACCGGGACACCTTCATCGGCTACCCGCAGCACAAGTACCGCGGTGAGCCGATTCCCCTGGCCAGACCGCTGCAGCTCCCGAGCGGACAGGTCACGGACGACGGTGTGCGGGTCGGCGTTGTCGACACCCCGCTCTACTGGCACGCCCAGTTCACCAAAGAATTTGTCGAAACCGATGAGGAATCGAACCCAGCCGCGGATGGGACCTTCGCAGGCTGGCAAGGCCATTCCACGTTCTTGGTCGGCAAGATCCACGAGCTCGCGCCTGACGCACACATCATTGTCAAAGCCGGCCTGGACGGCCAGACCGGCCGGAAGACGGTGTGGGACACAGCGAGGAAGATCGCGGACTTCGCCGCAGAACCCCGTGTGCACGTACTGAACCTCTCGTTCGGCACGACCACCGAAGACGCACAGCCACCCCTCGCCCTCCGACGCGCGATCGACTGTGTCAAGAAAGCTCATCCGGCTCTCTTGATCGTGGCCGCCGCCGGAAACCGGGGAAACGCGCCGAACCCGCCTCTGGCGATCTGGCCGGCCGCGATGACCGAAGTCGAAGCAGTCGGTGCGACGGACGCCTCATTCAGCGAACCCCGCACGTGGGTCGACATGACCGCGGACGGCATCGACGTTCCCGGTCTCTACCTCGACGGCGATGTCAGGCTCGCAAGCGGGCTCACCAGGTTCAACGGCTCCGCCGTCCTCAACGGAACATCGTTCGCGGCCGCCACCGTCAGCGGTGCTCTCGCAGCGGAACTGCAGAACAATCGAGACCCCGCCCAGGCTCTGCGGAAGGTGCTCGCCGGACCGCTCGTGTCCCCCTACCCACCGCGCTGACGGAGGGGACATGCGTGACGATCCGGTGGTGGTAGCGCTCGTGAAGAGCGCACAGGACGGCGACCAGGGCGCGTGGGACGCCTTGGTCGAGCGGTACGCACCGCTGGTGTGGTCGATCTGCCTGCGGTACCAGCTGGCCAGAGCCGACGCCGAGGACGTCGGGGCGAACGTTTGGCTGCGGCTCGTCACGGCCCTGGGAATGCTGCGCGATCCAGCAGCACTGCCCGGCTGGCTGGCCACGGTCACCCGCCGCGAATGCCTGCGCGTGATACAGGACCGGAGTAGGCAGATTCCCGTCGAAAGCGACGAGTTCCCCGACGAAACCAGCCCGGAGGCGGACGCGGAATTGCTGAAACAGGAACGGCACATCGCGCTCCGGCAAGCGTTCGCCGAGCTGCCCGAGAATTGCCGGCGGTTACTCACCCTGCTGTTCAACGATCCACCGGTCGCCTACACCGAGATCGCGAAGAGACTCGGCATACGGATCGGCGGGATCGGGCCGACGCGCAGCCGGTGCCTCGCCGTGTTGCGCCACAGCGCCCCGATGGCGGCGTTCGCGGAATCCCCGAGAGCGTGAGCAAGATGGCGGAAGATCGGGACACCGACGAAGAACTGCTGTCCGAACTGGGGGCAGCGATGCACAGGGCCGCAGTTGTGCCGGCCTGGTTCCTCGACACCGCGAGCACAGCCTTCGAGTGGCACCAGCTGAACATCGACCTGGCTGTGGTCACTCAGGACTCCGCGACCGAGCCCGAGCTCGCGGGGGCCCGAGCCGACCCGCTTTCGGTCCGCTCTATGACGTTCACAGGGCGTGCGGTGACGATCGGGCTCGAAATCGATCGCGACGCGGTGCACGGCCAGGTGGCGCCGCCCCAGGCAGGGACGATCGAGATCCGCGCCCGCGACGGCGTTTCCACGACGGTGGCGGTCGACGAAGACGGTTGGTTCGCGGTCAGGCCGAAGCCCGCCGGCGCTTTCCGGCTCTTGTTCCGGAGCGACGGCGGGCACAGCGTGCTCACGGATTGGGCAATTGTGTAGCGGCAGCGCTGGTACCGGCGCCCCGCCGCCTCGGGCAGTCCGGACGTTCACAGGTCTGGATGAAGGACGCCGAACCGTCCGGATTGGGCAGCTGACTGAGGACCGAGGTGACCAGCGACAGAAGGCCCGCCATGCCCACCGTCGACAAGGCGGCGGTCCAATCAGCTTCGAGAAGCCCGGTTTTCTGGGCCGTCAACGTCGCAATGGCAATCTGGACCATCGTGCGGATGGCGCGCTCGACCGCGTCCTTCCAGAACTTTTGCGTCCACATGTCAGATGTCCTTTCACGGAACAGGGTTGCGAGGCAGTGTGGAAGGCATTTGCGTGAGAAACTGCCGAGCGGCGTCCTTGCCGTGCTCGAACAGCTCCCGACGCCGCACGTCGGAAATCTCGAAGTCGACCGCGGACACGGTGCCGGTGTCCACATACATCGTCCGACGGCTCACGCCCTCTTCGTCGAGCCGATAGCGGTTCCAGTCGGTGGCCAGGGCGCGGAGGCAATCGAGAGCGATTCCCGGCCCGGTCCGCACCGGTGCGTCGGGAGTGGCCTTCGGCCTGCTGGACAACTTGACCCCCCACGTCGGCCAGCGCGGCGCGACGCCATCGGTACGGTCGAACACGGTGATCGGATAGTTCGCCAGTACCCCGCCGTCGACCCAGGTGACCGCGCCGCTCGGCGTCTCGACCTGGACCGGGCGGAAATAGAGCGGAATGGACATCGACGCCCGCACCGCGTCGACGACCAGTTGCCGGTCTGCGTTCTTGCCGTACTGCGAGTAGTCCCAGGGAAGGCGGACCAGCGCTCGCCGGGACAGATCGGTAGCGTGGACTACCAGCGAGTACCGCTGGTAGTCGAACGGTCCGGCTTCAGGATCGTCGAGGCGCAGGTCGGCAAAGGTCCGGACACCGACGGCCGCCAGCAGCGGGCCCAGCCATTCAGTGAGGTGGTCGCCGCTGTGGCCGCCTCCATGGACTACCACTTCGATGGCCTCGCCCGCGGGACCGGCCACCTTGCCGAGCCCGCTCCGGTCGGCGAACCGCCGATGATCGAGATCGGCCATGACCTTCTCAAGATCGTGTAGATCGCGGTCGGCCTTCTGGTAGGCCACGAGCAGCGCCGCGACGATCGCGCCCGCACTGGTGCCGGCGATCCGCTCGAACTTGTAGCCCGCGTCGGCAAGTTAAAGGGCG
>Ga0307510_10006614_pt1 | contig 13826 bp, 12 predicted proteins | sample 12_EM_MG_FD_207224 | JGI IMG/M metagenome (GOLD analysis project Ga0307510, IMG submission 207224) | Populus trichocarpa ectomycorrhiza microbial communities from riparian zone in the Pacific Northwest, United States - 12_EM | ecosystem: Host-associated > Plants > Roots > Unclassified | place... | reverse complement strand
CCCACTCATAAACCTCCAAATCACATCCAACCTCGTGTGAAGGGGTCTTTGACCACCTTAGCAAGAAGACCTTTCTGATACTACCACTCCCCGCTCTTATCCAGAACCGGGTATCCGAAAGCATTTTCTCATAGGACTCCGCCCAGCCGGAGACAATTGCTAACGACGGAAGAGGGTTCCCCATTGGCCTGAGACAGACATCTAGCTCGCTCCGTGGAACTGGGCCACTTCTTACTGCCTCAGATACTACACAAGGGTTCTCCATTAGTTCCAGAGGTTCAAGAGGTGCAAGAAAACGGCAGCCGACAAGGATTACCTTTACCGACCCAGAACACAAGACGCTGGTTCTGTTTCTTAGTTATAAAGCCCAATCGCATCATATTAAATTTCTCTTCTATTAACCACTGGTAATGACAGTTAGTATGGGTCCGTGCTAATAGTTGCTCTATAGGTTTCCGGGGGAGTTGTTCATCCTGCATATTAACTATAAGTCAGGCTACCGAGATTGTGTTTTGTATTTGTCGAGTATCTAGAAGACGTCAGGAAGCTAAGGGCCTTTGAAGAAGCTGCAATATGGGGGATGATTCGCTTTTAAGGTTGACGACTAGTAGCCTGTTTGACAGAACTCACTCTAGCCTGAGGAGGATATCCTATTTCGCCAACATCCAACCGACATCTCTCTCGAGAAAAAGACAATTGCTGCGCACGCTGATAGCCTGCAGAGCGCTGCCTCATAATTGGAGGCTAGTTGAACCCCACCCACATCTCCGAATTAGTATTAATTCACACAAGACTATGATCTCATAGGGCAGAAAACTGCCGATCATCCCACTTGATACACACATCTTCAGGACCACTGAGGAGCCGTGATTATATCGCTTCGCCAGGCCACCAGCCATTCTTTGTGTAGTGTACTGATACCACTTTCTATCTGTTTCATGTTTCTTAACATCCTCTAGCATGGCCCGTAGCGAGATGCTACCCCCTCAGTTTCTTGTACTCGAGTACGTGGCAAAGGCCCGCAGATACTGTAGACTGAGTGAGAATCCATGACACCCTTTCTCTCAATTGATGGCCCTATCACTCGTATCATACCTCGTTCTCCCGCTCGATCCCTAACCCCTGCCCTAGAGCGGGAGTGAGCTCACTAAAAAACCCTTCAGAGGATATATAGCTCGCCGGTACATACTTGCACACTCCCGTGGCCTTCGTACATCTTACAACTCCATGCGCGGGGCACGAGCACAGGGGACTCTTGCTCATGGATAACCATAAGCATGGGAGATGTCATATGCCAGTGCTTGGGCACTTGGTCCTAGTCTCGAATTTAGGGGCTATTAGGGTAGCCGTGATAATGGGGACGTGAGCTTGCTCAAACTTTGATCCTCTGGATAAGCTGTAGCAATACAAGTACAATCTACACTTAGTCTCAAGAAGTGCCTACTAACGCATACCGGCAGGAACACAGCGCCAACCATGGATAAAGTTTCTCTTCTTCTTCTTCTTCCTCTCCTTCTTCTCATGCCCGATCATGCTCGATACAAACCTCCTGATAAATTCCGGTGCATGTGTCCTTTGCCGCAACCGGCGAACTAGTCTGCAGGAGGCGATGACAACCATGATGAGGCTGAGGCGGCTGCGGTCTGCGGCTTAATTTCCTTTCACACTCTATTTTCACCGCAGAGAAAGAGAAAAAATTCACCCCCTTCGCACAATCCAAGAATATAACTTAGCACGGAACTCATCAGTTTCAGGAATATACTCGTAGACCGCAATTGATCCTTTTTAGATAGCTAATGTTCTCTAATTGACCGGGCGCGCGGAAGTGACAATCAGGGGAAAAAGTGCAGAACCTCACTTAGCAGGGACGATAAGGACAATCGGCCTCTAGCTGCTCTTATCGCTTTGAGTTGATATCATTTACCCTCCCCCAAATTCCGTACCCTAGTAAGTCAAAATATCCAGAGAAGCCATGACCAAAATTTGTTCGATCCACCCAATAGTCCGACCCTTTTCCAGGAATTTACGAATTTCATGTACCGTTGCATAAGCCAATATACCTGGCCAGTCCCCATTTCAAAAGACCGGATGAACCATCGTATGATGCGCTGTCCCATCCCAATTCATGCCGAAACGGAGTTCCCAGTGGACGCCTCCCGCTTTCTCCTTACGTATCAGTTTCATTGATTCTACCTATAAATGAGGGGGGAACCCCACCACCCCTTTCCCCTAGGATAATGGACATCTTGAGCTCATCGAGCTTATTTGTTATCTTTGCCGGTATCCAATATGCCCGAAGGTCCGTCCTCTGGGGAGAATATGGGGAATTCAACCAATGTCTTTGGATATCAGGATACCTGCTCTGGTTCGTGAATTCGACTGTGGGAGAGAGCAATCGTGGTGGACGAGTGATTCTATGTGACACAGGCCGGCGATGTGCCCTTCATGCAAAGTTTCTGCCCTCAATCGAAACAAACTTCCCAAGCCCAACTTATCGCAAAACTTTAACTCCGATTATGATATCGCATATGACTGAAAATATATCGCTTTCCCTTCGAACCTCTCTTGAACCCGTGAGCGGCTTCCCATACTCCTTCTGTCCGATCCAGTTAGGATTGCTCAGGGAACTCTGTTTTAGATAAAGCTGAAAATATTATACGAACACTGCATAGTACGGTACAACAACTTGGAGCGAACTGCCTAGACGGGGGCCCAGCGTGGCTATCTCTTTTAGGTAGGTTGGAGTTTCCTACTAAGTGAGAAGACACCGGCAATGCTCAGTAAAAAAATGTAGCAACAAGTTAACAATCTTCCCCCAGCCAGTTTCCCCATTACACCAGACGTAAGAGCTACCAGCTGTTAAATTAGGCTTGTCCTCGCGCTGATACAGATTGGTGGGAAAGACGGAGGTCTACCGGTATTCAATCTGCTGGCGAGTGGAGTGCGAACCGTGCCAAGGGTTGGGAACAGGGGATCCAAAGTCTCTGGAAATGCAGTCCATCCAATTGACCATGGTGCGCATGTTTTCCTGTGCACTGTACAGAGACTGTACTCTTGCAGTACAGTACGCGAGTGCAGGTATAGAGCCCAATTTTTGCTCGAATAGGCCTTCCCCAAGAGAGTGCGATGTTCTGGCACGGCATAGTAAGGTATAGTACTACCGTAGCAACTGCAAGGGAGGCCTAAACCACTATTTGTGTTTGATTACGGTGGATCATGCTCGAGCACAAGTACCAGTACAGCTTGGGAGGGGGGTTAAGGGAGACAAGGCTGAAGGCTCCTCCTCTCGACAATTAGCTGAACCCCAATACCAGTGACCCAACCACAGCCAGAGCAAGGATAGCTCAAACGTAACGCTTTACCAACAATTCCATCCAAAGTGCTCAAGCACCATGCCGATCAACCCCAGGTGGCGATTTGTCCCAGATTAAGTAAAGTACAAGGTTAATGCCACTCTTCATGCGTGTTGAGAATATCCAATACGCGTACCTACCGCGTGACCATCACACGAGGGGTTAAATAGCAAGGCTGATTCCTGAAACCGCACCGATGTTGGAATATCGTGAGATTTGCTAAAGAAGTCTGATAATCGCACAAACAAGTAGAAACCATGGTTGCTATATCCAAGAACCAATCCCACGGAGTCTCTCTACTCGAGCACCGTGTCGGGCAGCTTATGATTTATTTCTCAACAGTGGAAGCTTGTCGATCAGTTTAGCGCTTTTCGATTCTGGACCCTGAGAAGATATTGCTTTTTGCTTAAGCTTTACCACTTTGAAAATCCCCCCTCACCAAGACTAAAGTGCAATAGAAGGTTCCGTCAGTTCATTGGGGTCCCTTCAAAAAACTAATGAATGACGTGGTAGACGACTGGCGTGAACCCCACTTAAAAAAGCTGAAACGGAGCAGCCGGTTGGGAAAAGCATCTTTCGGAGATTTCTCCTATCCATTGAAGAATGGACTCCACAAGGGTCCTTGTTGTGGAAAAGAAAAAAAAGGGTTATGCAGAGCAGTGAGCATCCTCTGGGGAAGTTGTAAACTTATCACGGACGAGTTTAGCTGATGTACCATATGATCCACAAAATACTAATGCAAGTAATCAAATAGATAATAATGCATGAGGAAGACCACCCTGCATCACGTTCCGAGCTTCCCACCTCGCGACACGAAAGCCTGAGTTGTTTAAAATTTACTTTTTCTCTAGTTTCTCCCCCTTTTTTTTTGAACAAACACACATCTTTCATGTTCGAAATGCTGAAGTGTCTGGATGCGATAGGACTTCTGCTTTCCACGTAACTGTCCGTTTTCCGATCTCTTCCTTCCTCTCTCTTTCATGTTCCAGCTCACGCGCTCAACTCAAAGATGAGTCGTTCCTTGAGGCTTTTTGTATTCGTCTGGAACGGTATCTCTCCAAGCGAAAGCGAGCAGCATCCAAGGCTGCGAGAATAACCACCTAAATATTATTCCTATAGATCCATGATTGCGGGGCCTCAGTGCGTGGGGGAGCATTCCGGCACCGAACAAACATGTAGGGTGGTCAGCCTCGTGGGAAAGTCAAGAGGGTGGAGCACAATTGACTAGGGTTGGAACTCGGGACAGAGTGGGCAAGTTCTCTCTGGGAGTGTCTTGGGTTAGACACAACAAACTCTCGAGGGACTAAGTTACCGTTACTACCGACGAGATGCGGGACGGGGGCACAAGTTGCAAGGCTTCTCAATAATGTGGACACAGTACAGGTACTCTAACCCACTGCCTTCCCGATATTCAGGCACATATTTCCTCAAGGATGCACACTACCACTGTTGTGGTGGTAGTAGCGTTGGGGTCTTTAATACACTAGCATGTTCATGCTCAGAATTGTTGGATTTTTAGAAGCTTCATGACCAAACTTCCTTTCCGAAAGCGCCGCTGATAGTAAGAGAATTTGCATTGGACTCCCCTCTCTCGGATCCCCCACGCCTACCCCCATACCATAGAACCGCTCTCCTTGTAGCTTCTGGGCCTAACTTATGGCCAGACTGGCTCGTTCGGAAGAGGGAAAAATTCCTAAGCTATGATAGAACTGGAGGGGTCAATATGATACGGGGAAGGTACTCATCCGCGCAAACAGAGTATGCAACAGACGCGCATGCTGGCTCGGTATAGTGCGAGTATGAGGTTGTTCTCAATGAGGCTACGAGGGAGCGGGGAAGCTTATGATCGGGATATCGATTCAAGCTAGAACGTTCCCTCAAGCGGGGTTGGGGCACGGGCTGAACCACCAGGCGCGTCTCCCGATTGCCAGTCAAGCCATGTGTTCTGAGTTCACGACGGTGGAGGCTGAGACAGAGATGACTGCAGGAAGAGAGTACCGTACATGATCCTGCGATTTTGAGATTGTTGATAATTGAACGGCGTTAATGAACACACCACTTTCGCATGGCACTAAGTTCTAAGCAAAAAACTGAACTCTGGAGGTCTGCGATAGTAGCAGCGTCGGCAAACGTTGTTCAATCACGAGTACGGTATCGCTGCGCGAGTGCATGCTTGTTGTCGTCAAAGGCAGCTCTGTAATTCATCGGGTGCACTGCGCATGTTATGTAATTGGCTAGAGACTGGCACGCCAACCCTTGTTGTTATCTTTGCCTGTACTGTACCAGCAGTTGCCAACCCAGCTAGCGTTTCCGCACACAAGGCTCCGGGCCGAGCTTCAAAATCCCTGCTCATCCAGGGTACCTAGGCAAGGGGGGAACCTTCGGACCGGCTGTTGTCTGTGCGTAATCACTTAAAATTTGGCGAATAATGCTTCGGCCTGGTGTACCGTACTCAAGAGCTTCTCCACTACTCCACCTTGAAGGATTTGCCTCATTCAATCACTGATCCAGCTCCTACAAAATCACCTGTACTAGCACATACGGTACCGGTAGGCCCCAAAGCTTTCTCCTACCAGAGGAATATAATAGGGCACTTGTAAATTTGACTGTACTGTACTGTACTCTTGGTGTCGTGAAGTTTGTGAAACGGACTCTACTGCAGTATAGCGATAACTTAGCTATGTTGGATTGTTCAGTCTCTTGCTTGCTACCCCGCCAAAAGCCCTGAGACTTTGGCAGATTCCCGGCCGTATGCCATAGCCCCCTGCTCTACATGATGATACAGTAGCCACGGTACTACGGGCGCCTGCATGAATATCTGGCAATTAGTACGAAGTTACGAGTACAAGTGAATCCCGCTATTATTACGCAACCACACAGCCGGCGGATAGACCCCCCCGCTCGTTTTCGGATACTTTATGCCGGATACAAGCAACTTCAATCACTCCAACAGTACCGGTAGTCGCCTGTGAATGGATCTGGGAGGGAACTACTTATGCGGGTAAATGTCTTGCAGTTAGTTTTATTAAAAGTGAGATCTCTTAGTGTATTCAAGAGGTTACATGCCAGGGTAATTTAGATTCTCTTGGAGTGTTCTTCTCTCGCCTTATAGTATGTGTATGAGTACGATGGATTGTTGTATGTTGAAATACAGACCGAGGCCTTGTTTTAAACAATAACCAGCGCCGGCCGGGGTCGCACGTGCGATGTTCGAGTACCGTACTCGTACTAGGGTACCAGTATCCCATGAATGCGTGCCCAGGGCAGATCTAAATCTCGAAAATCGGCCACAACACTGTCTCCCTGGAAGCACTCAGGGAGGCACTGAGGGCATCGAAACTCCCTCCTCCACCTTGGAGAATACCCTGTCGGGCACGAATCGCGTATCCGCCACTCTCAACAAACAAAGCTCGAAATAATACCCCGTTTCTAAATTAAACCTCTCGGCATATCATACAAGTGAACTTTTCCTACCCCGGCTCTTGAGGTTTATGGTGTACTCGAGTGCAGTACTTGTAGTTCCAGCTATGGAAGATTCCCGATCCGCCCACCTTGTTGTTCTTGTGTTTCTTGAAGCTCGGGAGGGTTCATTCACTTGGACGGGGGATATCATCACTCCCGGGCGATAAATTAGGGTGTTGGTGACGAACAAATTTTCCCACTATGAATCGACGCTGCCCAGCTTGCCACTTCTACCCACCCCTCCTTCGAATCCTCTGACACGGTGCCTGCAACAACGCCACTACTCGAAAAAAGAAAAAGAGGAGAGAGAAAAAAAGAAAAACACAACAGCCGAAACAAAAGTGCTCGCGCTTAGCTCTCACAAATGGAACATGCTGTGACTAGGCAGCACTTCTAAGCACTCCTAGATCCAATTATGGCCTGCCACTGAGCTTCGATCAAAGGTTCGTGCGTCCAGTTCGTGTCGCTGCCTTCTGCTGGGGGTGGCGATCCTGGGCGTCTCGTCTCACCCCAGTGTGCAAAGATTTCTTACAATGTACTCGTATAACAAGGTTCATATTTCCTTATTCTAAGGAGCCGGGCGGGGTATATAAGGGGGCGCTTATCCTCCGCAGTCTCGGTCGAACAGTAACCCTTCACTTGAAAACTTCGGTGCTTTGAACTCTAATCTCTGAACCCCAATACCAATACCACTATCTTAAAATAATGCACCCCGCGCCAGAAGCCATGACTGACAGCCCAAATGCGAACAATTGCGACCCGAATGGCAACCCCCTGGGAATTGCCAGGTATGACGGTCCGAACGGCAACTATGGCCATCCGAACGGCGACTGTGGCAGCCCAAACGGCAACCCTGGCAATCCAAACGGCAACTATGGCCATCCGAACGGCTACTATGGCAATCCAAATGCCAACTATGCCAACCTGAATGGCAACTATGCCAATCCGAACGCCCACTTCAGGAACGCAAACTCGAACCCAAACATGAACAGCAGCCAATCAAACATTACTGGCAACTACAGTGGCAATAACGGAAGCAACAACACCTACGGAAGCCACAATAACAATATCAACTATGGAAATAACAACTCCAACTGCGGCAATACCAATAATTCGAACAATAATACCTATAATGGCCAACGCTACGTCGATAACCGTGGTAGAATAGACAACAGTTACCGCAACACAAACAACGGCATCGACAACAGAATCGACAACAGAATCGACAACAGTGTTAGGAATCAGAACGACAACAGCGTTAGGAATCAGAACGACAACAGCGTCAGGAACGACAACAGGGTCAAAAACGACAATAGCGTCAGGAACGACAATAGCATCAGAGACCAGAATAACAGCAAGAGTTACACGGACAACTCTCAAGTCAATTCTGGGATGTTCGGGAGTGCAAATGGCGGTGACAAGACTGTTAACGTAAGTTCTTAGTAGCTTTACCTTTAGGGTCCTAAGGAGCTAATAGTTTCTTTAGTTCTAATAAACTGACATGGCCGGGGGTCTTAAGGATTTTTTTACTTTTTTTGGGGGGGTGAAGCTTTTCGGATTTCTTGCCGTGGTTGTTATTGTTCTCTCCCGCTTTCTGGGAGAGTAGTAGAGTCGAATTGCTCGCCTGTTCATAATTTCTGCCACCCCTCTCCTTTCGATTGTCTCCCTGTTGGTGCGTTCTTGGGTCTATTTTGTCTGACGGGTTGTTTGGTCTGTTTGGGGCTGGGCTGGGTTGGTTTGATTTTTTGGGAATTTCAGAAACTTGGATACTTCTCTCGTCTGGTTCTTCTAATCCTCGTCGAGTGATGATTCGTGACCGCACCAATCTGGTATTAACCTGTTCGGGTGAGCAACTCCCTCGTCGGGGATTGCCAGTTTGCTTCCTATCTGTCGCCTCGGGTGCTATCCTCCTTTACCTCTCTACCCCCGCCTGAAAATACTGAACTGTGAGGAGTTGCACTAAGGTATCGTAGAAAATCTAGTGTGCACCTTGGGGTGGACGAGTGAGATTGGTATGAAGATCTTGCCTAGTTTCCATTCTGGGCAACACGCTAGAAGCGGGGGGGGGTACTCGTTTCCTAGTTCCATGGTAACTTAAGCCAACCCTGTTGGCTCTAGTGAAGCGGGATGAACCTGCTCGCGGCGGGATTAAGGCCTCCCAGTAGTCCAGTCGGACGGCCGTCGACGGCAAAGACGAGGACCTTGACTGATGGATCAAAGCACACACCTTCTATAGTTAGAATTAAGGGCTTATTTTCCCATAGATGGCCGTTTGGGCCCAGACAGCCGCAACTAAGTTACGATCCCCCGCAAAATTCAACCTTCATGATAACCACAATGACGATTACCATCGCAACCACAACTATGATAAGTGTTATAATAATGGTGAGGCCTGTATATTTGTGTTCCTCCCTCGCTCTAGGAGAGCTTTTTTACTTTAACCGTGGCATCGACTTGAGTCGTCATGGTTGAGTGCTGGGGGATTGTGGTTACCGGTATGCCCGTTGTCTCAGGACTTAATCTCCTCGCGAGGAGCCTATGGCAATGCCCGGTCGGCCATGAGCATCGTTCAAAAGATTGTGTTATTGTAGCATACTGTACGGGTGTTTCGTCGGGGGCACAGACACGGGCGGGGTAGGAGGCGGGTTGGCCACCGTCCAAAACCTTTAATACGGTAGTTTCACTTTGGCGTGCCCATATTACATAAGCGGAATTTGGCGCCTCTGATCTTATCGGTGGCAAACAAACTTACCCTCCTCAATTTAGCCAGGCTTGACCGGGGGAGAAAACACAGGATCTGCGCGCTAGAATCACTTCATCCCCAATTCCTGGGAAGGGAATCCACACTTTACAATGTTTCTATCTCGGTTCTTGCCGCCGGTAAATCGTGCGATGCGCACACTGGATCGTGCATTTTTCAAAAAGACGGTCCCAGTTACCGCTGCACGGGTACTCGATGCAACTCTGCTTCACACGATCAAGGAGAAGGTTTTAAAAGACTTGATCCCATTTGAGAGGTTCAATCAGAGATACCTCTTCAATTCAAAGCTCGATATCGAAACCCCGCTACTGATTCTACGGCCCGAAGTGAAATACGACGGTATGGAAATCTATTGCGACCTCGGTTCTATGGAGTGTGTGTTTTCTGTTAACAGGCGTATTTTTCAAAAGATCTCTCGACGGCTTCGGATCCCACGCGGGAGTATGTGAAATCGAAAGTACTCGAATTGATGCCTTATGATTTGAAGTTGGAATACGGAGATTGGACTTACGGTATGAGTTCCTCCTCTTTTTCCCCTTACAAAACTTTACAGTTTGTTAATCTAACATGGCCCGTAGAGGAAATTATGAAGGCTGTGCTTCCCGAAGATGCCAACCCTCCAGATATCAGTGTCCTTTCTCGAATTGGACCGTTGTTACACCTGGACGTTCCCGAGCCCCTACGTGACTATAAGAGACTTATCGCAGAAGTTATTTGTGACAAGGAGCGAGAGGTGCAGACGGTTTTTGGCGAGCCTGAGAGGAGAGGAGAAGCGTCAAGGCTTGGGTTCGTAAACGAAGTTCTGGCAGGTCCTGAAAATTACCATGTAGAGCTCAGTCACCAGGGCTCCAGTTTCACGTTTCACCTCGACACTGCTAGGTTCCATGATGTTTGCTTTGACACTAAGCTAGCAGCTGAGAGAAAGGGTCTTGTGGATGGTTTTGGGTTAGGGCAAGCTGTGGCTGATGTTTATTCTGGCGTTGGCGCGCTAGGTATAGCTGCTGCGAAGCGGGGGTCAATAGTGTTTGCCAATGAGCAAAAAGAAAATGTTTATGGCTTGCTCGTTGAGAACCGAAGAGAGAACAAGGTGAATCACTTAATATTTGCTAATCCCTCTTTGTACTTGGTTTTGGTGGGTATGTGAACTCATGTTCTTAACACTACTAGGTCAAGAAAAACCTCTACGTTAAGAACCAAAGTCCAACGAGATTCATCCCGCAGCTTGTCAAAAAGCTTTTCGAGAAGACGGTGGGACATACACCCCACAAAAGGAGTAAGCTTGGACAGCTCATTAGAAATCCATTGAAGAAAGGGGATAAGAATCTCCCTGCCTGTGTTTCTCACTTCGTCTTCAGCGACCCTGACCAATCCCTTAAACACCTTTGGTGTCTCCGAGGCATATACGTGGGGCGAGAGAAACTCTTCGCGGAAAAGGGTGGTTCTTGGAAAATAGATTTTCCGTTTGTTCATGTTTACGCTTACCACGAAGCTCCAGCGGAGAGAGAGGTGGATGCGGTGGAGAGTCTTCTTAAGACCATCGGGAAGAAGATTGGCTACGGCCTGAGACAGGAATTTGTCCAGGCGCACTATGTCAAGAAAGGTCCAACAAAAAATCTTTATTACATTACATTTAAACTCCCACCGCCGGTGGCATTCGACATTATGGAGGAAGAGCTACCTAAAAGCGATGATAGGGAACCGGGAAAGCCGCGAGTGAGCCGGACAGACCCAGAAATCAACAAATTTGGGCCACCCGGAAGGCCAATGGAAGAAAAAGCTTCGGGATCTACCCTCCCCCCTGGAACGCCTCCTCAAATGGCTTCCTCTTCCGCAACATCACCCACGAATATACCAGCATACAGTCCCGCAAGAGCAGAAGCCCCGCAGATGCCTCTGGGGTATACCCCATTGACAAGCTTTCAGCCCCGTGACGCCGGATCAATGACTGTAAAACAGCTACAAGTGTCTCCAACGGATAGACCGTTGACGGACAAAGGGCCTCCGATGACTTCAAATATGGGATTAATCAAAACGGAATCACAACTCATGAAGGAGTTTGCAAGGACCTACGAAGAGCCTGAAGGCTTAACCCCGTGGAAACGCAAGGTCCGTCGTAAGGGAATGAGGGCAGCTTGGATGGCGAAGGAAATGAGGAAACAGCAGGAGCTTGCATACCTAAAACAAGCAAGCTCTAATCAAACCTACCCAGGTAATGATGGAGGGCGGGGCCCTAGATATTGGGGCGGCTCTCAAGGTGAGAGGAGGTTTCATTCCGACAATTCTCCCGCACTATCAGGATATGGCCCTCGCGGATCAACAGAAGGTGTCGTAAGGGGCATCGACAGACACTCAATCTCGCCACAAGCGGCTGGGTCTAGGGACGATGGCCATGCCAGTAGAGGAGAGACAAGACCATCTCGCCCACTCATCAGATTCCACGTCGCTGCTGATAAAACACCTAAAGGGGGACCAACTATTCGGTGGCACTTGGCCGATACTCATCCAAAGATGTCCTAGTAACACGAGATGGATTGATCACGAGAAATGGCGAATCGGGATGGAGTTGGTTTTTGTGGAGCGATTTTGAGCGAAATTAGGAGACTTTCTGCGAACGACTAGTCGGGAGTTAGAACCGGAAAAACTCGTCACATTGGAGAACATTTTTATGGTTTATTCTGCGTTTTCATCTTTTTTTTCACCCTTTAAATTGTAGCCTACTTTTATTATGCATTGCATCTGCACCTGTATATAGACAGAATCTCGCCCAATTCCATCACAGACTTAAATATGGACCCTTCCTCCTCCTAGCACAAGCACCCCAACTTGACAGAAGTATAGTGCCTTGCGACTAAAGTGTGCACCAAGGCCGTTGCATCATGTAACGCTCAACCCTGTGAGGAATTAGGGCTAGGCCATAATAATTGTGATTCCACGAGTTCCTATGTTCAACCCACATCACAGGTGTACGTTTTTCTTTCATTTCTATCATGTTGACTAATTATTTTGGAAATTTATTTATCTTTTGAAAATTCAAGAAAGGATAGCAATTGTTGTTTTTAATTCAGATAAAATACAGTTAAAAGTAGTTTGAGTAAAGATACATTGAAGCTTTACTCAAAATCTACACTAGTAGAAACACACTGATGGGACTTGTACTTTGTATGGACAAGCTTTTCATACTCCTGTGAGACATAAACAATATCTCCACAATAAGCATCCATGATGCGCTCTGTATGAGCATGATATTTACAAATTAGCTGAGGGGAAATTGATCCCAACTCTTCTGGTACCAATCCTTGTAAGAACTCAAAATCATACTCACCGTCACGGTATAACCCTAATTCCTCACAGGGTTGAGCGTTACATGATGCAACGGCCTTGGTGCACACTTTAGTCGCAAGGCACCATATCATACCTCGCTCGAAATTAAAACCGAAACCTCCCCACCCCCAAGCCTTAATTAAAAATAGGCAGCGCACGGGGCTCAGTAATTGTACTCGTATCATACTGGTACAATAGGGTACCCAACCAACTAGGAATTAGGGGCGGGGCTGCACAAAGCTCCCTCTTCCTCTTGGCAACAGCACTACCAGGGATCATGAGAAATTGCTGATTTGTGTATGATAAGTAGAGATCCGCATTACCAACCCCACCCGCCTATGGGATTCTTAAGTTAGGTTTTAACTGGGGATAAATGTTCTATGAGTGCTATTATCATAAATTTAGGTATATAATAAACCTGAGACGGGCGACCAGCCTGCAGCGGGGACACCGGTCTACTCATACAGTGCAGTATGATATCTTCCGGGCAAAAATGGGAATGAAAGGAAAAGAAGATACGGTACCCCTTTGGTTTGCACACTACCAGTATATATATACAAAGGAGATATTCTAGGTTCTCTTTCGGGATCGTGACCGGCATCTGGGTCCTTTCCCCCCCGCGCTTCTCGAGGGTTATCCGATGAATTGACTTGAATTCGATGAAGTGGGGACCGTCTATCCCTGGCGGTATACCGGTCACAAAGAGCTGTGAAAAGCTATAGCCATCTGCGAGTCTCAACCCCCCGGTGCGTCCTTCTCTGTGTGCTGGAGGCCCTATTACCCAAACCCGAGGGCGCCGGGGCGTGACATGGACAAGGGAGGATTCTGCGGGGACGAGCAGGGGTGTGACAGAGCGCCATGATGTTCACGCGCTTGGCGACTGCGGGGGGGATCTGGTAGTTCTAGGAATTCGCATTGGCTGATTCATC
>Ga0307510_10006613_pt1 | contig 13826 bp, 11 predicted proteins | sample 12_EM_MG_FD_207224 | JGI IMG/M metagenome (GOLD analysis project Ga0307510, IMG submission 207224) | Populus trichocarpa ectomycorrhiza microbial communities from riparian zone in the Pacific Northwest, United States - 12_EM | ecosystem: Host-associated > Plants > Roots > Unclassified | place... | reverse complement strand
TTAAGGCATAATAAATAATTGAACTAATAGGTTTGGTACCACCAGCAACAACTTTACAGATATTGAGTATTATGGTTTCATCTCCACTGTTCTTGCATATACGATGCATTGCTGGTCTGAAGGCAAAGGACCTAAAAAAATAATGTTGAAAGAAGAGCGAATTGTATTGGTGTTTTCTGAACAATAATGAACATTAAGACTCAAATCTCCTCTTGGTTCCTTTCTTGGAGTTCATAAGTTCAGACAGGGAGGGAAGAGGTCGAGGCACAGGCACATTCATTGACCGGTATAACTTTCTCAAGGTCTCACTAAAATTCTGTGAGGATCCAATGGGGGAACGAACAGAAAACTTTAAAACTTCTTTCTTGACTGACTCCCCGCATTGTTTTGTGGTGTCCAATTTATTCTCACATTTCAATTCAGTATCCAGCTTACTCTCCAATATATTCTCACATTTCACTTCGACTTCATTTTCAAATGAGACATCTTGATCCATTTTATGAGCAACTACTTGTGAAGAATCTTTGATAGATTCAATTTTCTCCTCAGCAGGGAAACCAGAATCTGGGATGCCAAGTCTCGCTCTACCAAACAAAGTCACTTCTGGCCTTTTGCTTGGAGGAGACAAACTCAAAAGTCGTCTAGAAGTTACTTTAACTGGTGATGATTGAGATTGTGCAGAAATTTGAATGGGCTGTTCAACCACAGAAGGATAATCCAGGACTCTGGCTGTTACTTCTGTTTCTGATGATGCTTCAACATTAATGTCCAAAAGCTTCCACAAACGGTCATCTAAAGTTAGTTTAGTGCCAGAGCAATGCTTCTTAACATAATCGAGCTCCATAGCCAAGCAACTGGGGGTTGTTGACACGACCCATTTAGGAACAAGAAGTTGCAAAGCCCACTCCAATTCTCCCCTGGAGGAATGCATAGAATAACAGACATGCCAAACACCATTTGGGTCCCTAACTGCTTCGTTGAATCTCAGTTTTCTTTGACTTTCTGTTTCAGAATATCCTTCCTCACATGCATACCATTGTGCTGAAGGACGGATAATGAGGGGCTCAGGTTGAAGATTAGCCTGGGCCTCAGCAATCTTTTTAGCTGCTCGTTCGTATAACTTGGGAAATCCATCAAACATATGGAAACGGGAAGATGGATCTTGAGTGAGAATTTCAGGAACTGTAAGTGTCAAAGCTCGGAAACTTTCTGTGTTGGCAACCTCATCAACAAATATCTTGGAACCAAATGTTTCAGACACAGCAGCCAAAACATCCTCTTGACCAAGAAGATCACAGGTCAGATACACAACAGTTGCAGCAGGGTGCTTCCATATGCAATTAAGAACCTGGCTCATGAACATGCAAGATCAATCATTATACAACTTGCTAACATATTCCAGCATAAAAGAAGGGCTTAACATATCACAAAAATTAAAGCAACAAGTAACCAGTGAAAAGAGGGAGAGAGAGAAAGAGCATCAAAGTGGTTGCATTGTGAAGAGGAACACATTTATCCAAGTTATAAGAAAGAGGCAAGAAAATCAAACATAGAGTAATTAATTTGAAAATGAAAACATAAGCAAAGCTATATTCTTTGGACAAAAATGCTACTATGCTAACATAGAACAGGGGACAAACACAGACAAGAAGAAGACATGCCATCACTATGGGAACACAGAGGAAAGTCATTAAGGAGTATTCAGTCGGACACAACAAGGGCCATCAAGATTCAAAAGAAACTTGAGATGAAAGGGGGCAAATCAGAGTACCTGTTGGATTGCTGAATGCTTACTAGGAAGTTTCTGAGTGAATTTTCCAAATGTGCAATCTAAGAAAACATAATCAAGTTGGCACCTAGGTTCTTTCCCTTTCTTGCTGATATACTTCTCTGGTAAACATCTTACACCCTCTGGGGTAAGCCTGCAATCTCCTGTGTGCAGGATGTTACCAAAATTGCCTTCAAACAAGAACATTACAGCTCCTGAAGTTCACAAATCCATGCCAGATATATATCATCATTCAATAGAGCTCTCTAAGAATCATTTTAGGTCATGCACACATATAAAAGATACATCAAGCAATACCAATTCTCCTAGGACACACAAAACAATAATAAAGTAGCAAAAAAAAAAAGGAAGTGGAGTTGAAAGAAAAAGCCAATAAAGATCTGAAATTTCATAATCAGACATGCATAATACAATTCTAGAAACAGCCAATAGGTAAACAGACATGCGTAATACAACTTCTGAAAACTCCAAGGCTAGGGAGATTTTGTCAGTAAGTTCCCTCACCTATGTGCTACTAAGCTTATCCTTCCTAGTTGCTTATTGGAACTTGCTTCAAGTAGGAAGTATTTCAAAACTAAGGAATCTCAACACATACTATTTATTTCAAATATAATGCATCATTTTCCAAAAAGCTGCACTGCTTTTTTGTGTTCAATTCTGCCCGCAAAAAACCACAGCTGGCATAAATTAAAACCAAACCTAAACCAAACCCGTTCTTAAATCAAATGATTAAAAAAAATACTAGCAGCAATCCCGGAACAGTACAATCAAATAATGAACCATCACAAATACCAATCAAATAATATATCCTAACAGAAACAAACATTCACCAAACCCACATAGCCAAAACCAATGAGCAGTTAAAAATCAATAATAAAACAAACCAGATCATCATCATCATAATATTAAAAAAAAATATATACCAGGACAGTGATTGGCATCAAAAGCCTTGACTTTGAATTCTCCATCTGGGTCATTAATAACCACTGACTCTCCCACTTCAATGCCGACAAATAATGAACCCTCAAGCTACGAATACACATTAAAAAAAATCAAAATCAAAATCAAAACCAGAAACTCAAAATTGGACCAAAAAACTCAAATGGGTAGTTCTAAGAACCTACAAAAAACACATACCTGAGGGTAATTTTGAAGAACAAGTAATTTCGTGAGATGGGTTGCGTAAATTGGGTAACAAGAGTGTGTTAAAATCCCAGAGGTGTGGTCTTTATGGGCATGTGTTAAGAAATGGTGTCTCTTTCTCTTAGAATTTGGACTCCATGTGTCTACAGAGAACGGTAGTCCTCTTGGCAGTTCTATTGGCATGTTTTTTGTTGTTTGGGTGGAGAGAAAGTGAAGGGAAATGGAGGGAAATTTAAAGGGGATAGTTTGGACTTTTTCCCTCTAAAAGCTTCCTCTGAAAGGAAGAGCAAATGGTGAGGTCGGATGTCTGTCCACCCGCCTTAATTTGCAATAATTTATTTTAATTTTAAGTAACTAACATATATTTTTTTATCGTTATCATTATACCGGCAACGATTTTTTGATGTTCAAATGGCATAATTATAAAGTTTTCTAATTTCTTACTCTTGCGGAAACTATAGCGTAACAAATTTGTAAATTTTTTTGTGTTTCGGGTTTAGAAAAAAAAATATTTAGAATTTTTTTTATACTTGATATATTTATTATTTTACATTTAATTTATTTTTTATTATTTTTTTATATAATTTTATTTTATTTTTTTATTTCTATATATTTTTTGGGAAAAAAATTATTTTTTTTATTTTTTACACTTGAAACATTTATCACTCTACACTAGGCTTATTTATATAATTATTTTTGTTCTTATCTTTATTCTTTTGTAATTTATTTTTGTAGTTTTTCTTTTTTTTCTATAATTTTTTTTAAAAAAAATTATTATATAAAGACTAAAAGGAAATAATATTTCACTTAGCAATTGCAATATTATTCTATTTTTCTAGTACAATAAAAATTAACTTGAAATATTACATATTTTTATTAACGTATATAATCTTCACTTTAGTTTATTATATCTAAGTATCGGTTTTTTTATTCATAATTATATTTTTTTACTTGATATCAAAAAATACGTTAATAATACCTACATATTTATTCTTTTGTGTTAAAAAAAAAATTATTTTACACAACGAGGCTAGATGAATAGACGTGTTAACATTTTTTATTTATTGTATTTATTAACATAGATGGTTCTTTATTTATTTAATTAAATACATAAATAGACTTTTCAATTTATTATTATGATTTAAAAAAAACACATTGAAAAATTATGCATATTCATTTTTTGGTCAAAATGATTATCCAACTCATAGCGAAGCATAATCGAATAGCTAGTTTTTTTCTATAATAAAATTAATTCTTTTTTTATCAAAAAACTATTTATAATAATCTATATCAAAGAAATTATTAGTAATTATTTTATCAATCAAGTAATTTACGCATATACAAATTAATTCCAATAAACTATTTTGGTGTTATCTCATTTATACAAGGAAGCATTATACTAGGAACTTCTTATGATTTTTTCCGAAGAATTTTTTCTCACGAATATTCCATTTATTTACAATTTATACATTTCTTATCTTTAAAAAGTGTGAGAAAAATGAAATTCCTCTAAAAAAGAAGTCAAATAAATGAATAAGATAAATAATATAAGCCATTGTCAAGAAGAAGAAGAATAAGAGGACGCGGGCCTCGGCTAAGGCCTGGGTTCTTTTTTCAAGCCCACCGACCCAAGTTTCTCGCCTAGTAGGTGTCCTTTTTCTCTCTTTATAAAGCAAGCATTGCTCGGCCCAACTCATGAATATCCTCCCACGTCCCATTACCTGTATTTCTCAACTTCTATTTTTCCCAAGTTACACCATAACTGCGGCTTGGAACAAAAAGTTTTTGGAATATAAAAAAATAATATTTAGAATGTAATTTTTTTTATTATTATTATCATTATACTTGATATTATAATTTAAATTTGAAAAATATCAACCTGACTATTTATTTAATCTATATAAACTTGAAAAGAAACTAAAAAAATAAAAAACAAAATCCGATGGCTAATAAAAAAAGTCAACTAAGCACTTGAGCATAAAAAAGCGATCGAGGTCTATGACTCGACTCAAGATTTGGGTTATAAGCTAACTCGAGTTGATCCGCAGAAAGAAGAACAGAAAACAAAGGATAGAGAACATGAGTTTGAGTTTTTGTTTTTTTATAGGATGGTAAAAACAAAATTGGTAATATAACACTGTTTAAAGAATAATTAAAATAATAACATAATTTAGAAAGTCATGAATAAAAAAATAAAAAATAAATAAGAAACTTCTCGTTAGAGAAATATTTCAACCAAATAAATCCAATTATATTAAAAAAACAACTAACAATAATTACTGTAGAACACATAAATAATTCAAAAACAAATAAATTTCAGCATTTTTAAAAAACATGGATGATCCATTTCACTTATCGTTAATTATCTTTCTTGGTATTATTAAAAATATTTATCAAGATATTTTTAATAATACTAGTAAAATTATCATTAAAATTTCAGTGTGTTTTCATAATTATTATTATTATTATTATTGTAAATTATTTTCTCTATTTTCTTAGTTTACCGATTTTTATTTTTTACCGTGCTAGAGTCCGAAAACACCCAATGAGTTTCACTGCCATCAATCACTGTAGTTAAATGAAAGAAGTCCGAGAAATGCCGTCATAACTATTGAAAGATAAATAGTTGAGTAAACTTGAATTAATTATTTTTATTAAACAAAATTAACACTTATCTAATTCAATTACGACTATTATATTTTACTAAATTAATATTTTATTACTTTTAATTTAAGTTAGTGTTTGAAAAGATTTTAAAAAAATTAATTTTTTTTTTAAAATTTTTTTTTATATTTTTAAATACTTTGATGTATTAATGTTAAAAATATTTTTTAAAAATAAAAAAATATTATTTTAATATATTTGTTTACGAAAAACATTTTAAAAAATAATTAAATTCTATATGATGGATTTTCAAAGAAAAATGATATTTTTTCACTGGTAACTATTATTTTATAATTAAAACCAAAACCAAAATAGAATTGGAAGCATTAATTAAATCCCTATCGCTATCGCTTTGTATTAAACTAGCAAATAGCCTTGTCGATCGAGAAACGAGCAACATCTTTCACATTCATGGAAGGTCGGCAAAACAGACAAATGGATTTTTGGATCTGGTATCATAATAGGAGATGGAGACTCGTCTGGATTTTTGGATAATATCACCTTAAAGAGGCCCTTGTCCGATGCCTCCAACTTTAGCTCTCCCTTTTAGTACTGAAAACCCAACTTTTGTCTGGACAATGGTGGAGACGGCGGGTGGGTTTAGCTCAGAATCTGAAAGACGACTAGGCTGGATGCAAATGAGCTCTCCCCCAAGAAGATTTGATCTCGGAATATTAATGGTGGTCTGGGTACGTTCTTATCATTTGTGAAATAATAGGGTTGGAAGAAAGGCACCCAGTCGATGTTTCATGGCTTAAATAGACTGCTGTGCACCGTTTACTCGGAGGTATCTCTACGGGTATATAATTCAGATAAATCAGAGATACAATTGAGAAGGGAACGGCAAGATATGAGATCACTCTCCCAGCATTGCACGTTTGGCATCGTTAGTCAAAAACCTCCCCCAGTGGCCAACTTCACCTGGTCACATCAAATTTATCATTGGAGTTATTAGAACACTCTCAATCATCAATAACTTTTAACGAGTTTTCATGACATCATCGAAAAAGAATTTCTCGAAGCATTGATAGAGTAGCACTTCAATCTATCTTGCAAACTCCGAGTGCTACAGGCAACCTCTACCGTCACTGTCTATCCTTCTAGACCATTTATAGCCCACATACACAGGTTGAGACAGTTGCTAGACATGGTTGCCCCTAACGATCCCGCCACAGGCCAATAGATGGTGCATCAACATAATTCAAATAAAACCTCATGTTCACCCTAGATTTGGTAAGAAGAGAAAATGGGAGCTAGGAGAAACAGTGAATAACAATGGAGGCGGCCTGATTGGGGGGGAGCTTGAACCACATGCTTTTCATTATCTAGCTAAAAGAGTTGGTATAAGCAGTGATCTTATAGAACAGACTAAATTACAACAAGAATGTTACAAACAAACTGACATCTGCCATTTACAATAATGAAAGAAGAGTTGTCTAGGTATCAAGAAATTCTGCGTCTCTCACCCTACGCATCAAAATTCAGTTTCTTCTCCGCTGATCACGCCCAGCACCCTCTTTAGAAGTTTATAGAGGAGTTCACTAACTTCACTCTGACGAAAGGGAAAATTTATGGCCGGATTCTTCAAAAGATCAAGGAACCAGAGATGTTACACCCGTGTTGTTCTGGTCGATACCTCATTCTGGGGAGATCGACTATTTGTGTTGATATTTACACTCTTTCAGATGGGTCTTGTTCTCGGTGATGTACCCGGTGTTTGAAATTTCAACGGAGGGGTATCGAAGAAAAGGTCGTGGGTGTATGGACCTTGTCTTATTGGATATAATGAGAAGTCACTTAAATTGTAACTGCTTTGTCCCATCATGGCAAAGGCAGGGTGAGGAGGAGAAAGATAACTACTCCTGTGTGCAGGCCCATGTTGTCGCAGTGGGCTAGAACAAGGAGATACAGGCATAGATGTGATCATTCTGCCATCATCCCTGCATACAACAAATTTAAAGTTAGTTGAAAACTTAAAATAATTATAAAGTATGAGTGCAGATATATATATGAATGGCAGTATGTCGTTTACCTTGGATTCTTCAGTGCTCTTATATTATTAACCACCGGCTTCATTGCAAAATCTCCATCACAAGAATTGGCATTTGTTCGGTTGGAGTGAAGCTCTAAGGCTGGCTGCTCAGCCAATAAAATAATTAAGCAATTAGCTGATGTACAAGTTGAAGATGAAAAATAAAAGAGATTACGAGCACAAAACACTAAAATTCTAGAGGATATAGCAGCAACCAAACTTTATAATTATAAGCTCCTTTCACACACACATACAGACGAATAGTTTAGTGGAAGATAAAGGCATGTATGTGCATGCAAAACAAAGCTTGAGAATAATACTAGTAGTAAATGTGATAAATTCAATCTTAAATTGTGTTTGTCCAACAAAAATTTTGTTGGACTGCATTTCTCATACAGCACATAAGCTTTAAGTAAAGGAAATTAAATAGCCTGGTACGGACACGTTTTACTAGATAAACACTGCTTTACCATGTATTCCACAAGCATGAAACAAATTCCTTCTAATAATCATGTTATGCAAATATCCATTTTTAATATATTCAACAAAAATTTAACTCTTATCTTGCCATTTGGGAGGGGCAATCCCTATCTAAAATATTAGTTTACTAAGTATGCAAGGGGCATACCGGTGTGCGGCTTCCATCAAAAGTTCTGGGAAAGGCATCCCTAGTAATGTTGATGTTCGCAACTCTTGTTGTCGATTGGTCCCGAATGAAAGGGTGGTCCAACAACTGTGAGGCCGTAGGGCGTGCTAATGGATCTCGTTGCAGGCATAGCTTTATGAAACTTTTTGCATCATTGGAAATATAATCAGGAATATCTGGCATATCTTTGCTGTTCCCAATTTTAAAGATTGCAGCAACCTGTTAAATTCAACATAATACAACAGTCTTGATAATGAGCACTTCAAAGCTGGGTATGACAGAACAACAACCATGACACAATATTTCTGCTAATTAAGTTCTAAATTTTAAGAAGCGCACCCCTTCGTACTGGCTCCATGGTGGTTTTGATGTTGCCATTTCAAGAATTGTACATCCCAGACTCCATACATCTACTGCAAGACTGTAGCCATTTGTATTCATCACCACCTGAGATGAGAGTATCCATAGAAAACAACAGACACTAATTAGAAGAAAGAAAAAGAAGAAAGAAAAGCTGAAAAGGGGCCGAAAGAAAAATTGAGTAAAGGAAAGGTATTTTTTCTAGAGAGAGAGAGAGGCTACCTCAGGTGCCATCCAGTAAGGACTTCCCTTGAATGAAAGCATTGAAGAGCATGTCATAATCTAATACAGAATCACAAAACACTTCTGATTATCATCCAAAAATGGGATGGAAAAGAATAAAAAACTTGTGATCTTTTATCTCTGATGAAGAACAAGGCAAGTTTAAAAATTGATATTCATTATTCTCCTATTTCATCAGCCAAAAGCTTTTTTCTGGATTTGCCAACTTGTTAAATGTGCAATAACATACTTCACACATACAATCATATTGATGAAAAGGAAAAGAAACTTGATTCCTAAAAAACTATTTGTTCTTTGAAGGTGCACACAAGACAAAGTCCTTGCGAAAGAGAGAAACATCTGCAAAATCATATACACGCTTATGGTCTTATTTAATTACTCCCACAACTAAATAGTTCGAATGACTTTGAAATTAAGTGAAGTCTGATATTAGCTTGAAAAACAATTAATATTAAACTTTATCAATTGCAGATGATACATACATGTTTAGCCATGCCAAAGTCAACCAACTTGATTTCACCATTAGGATCCACTAATATGTTTGCTCCTTTGATATCCCTGCCAAAAACAAAAAATTTCATAAAACCAATGAAAGGCTGAAAAAAAATGTGATTTCAGATGTGACCTAGTAACCATAATTACCGTTAACACATACCTGTGAACTGTATTTCTTCCATGCAAATATGCAAGCCCAGAGAGAATCTGCCTGGTATAATTTTGAATAACCGGCTCTGTAAAGGCACCATACTCTTGAAGTAACTTGTGAATTGAGCCACCAGATACATACTCTAAATAAACTGAAAGTGTTTCTTCACTCTAGGAAAATGAAAAACCAAAGAGATCACAAAATTAAGGTCCAATATGTACACAACCAATCAGTGAGACTGAACAGAATAGAAATTACATGTCAAGAAATGGATTCCAATAATCTCTCAATTATGTGTGAAAGCATTAGATTTTCATGTTAAAAAATAACTCATACCAGTTCACTTCCATAGTAACGAACAATGTTTGCATGTGATAGCTGACTAAGCAAATCTATCTCCTGTTGACAAGGAGCAGTAGTTAGAAACATGCCATCAATTGCCAAAACATCTAAAGGACAGTAGAAATACATTTGTAGAAACTTTAGTATTCAAGGAATAAATTTTAATTTTACTGTTAGCTGAATTTGATGCCATAAACAAATTTACCTGTTTTAGTTGCTTGAGACATTCTTTTGATGTTGAATCATCTGAAATAACCTTGACTTCTTTTATTGCGCACATCTGTCCACTCCGGCTGTTTAAGTAGCAAAACAATATTTAGAAGAGAAAGCCATGAAATGCATGAGGAACAACATATAAACAGTCTTCAAGCGCTGATGGTAAATTGTGCTTAAATCATCTTCAAGTAGTATGTCATCAAGACTTAAAATTTGCAGTTAGGCTAAATACTCTACAAGAAACAATGATATTACCTGTTAAATCCGAGGTAAACATGTCCAAAGGTTCCCCTTCCTAGAAGCTTTCCTTTCTTCCATTTTGACAAGGTAGAGTTGTCTGTTGCTCCAGTGGTTCTTGTGCCCGGTAACGAAGGCGGGCTTGTGGGAGAACCTGGTGGAAGAGGCAGTGGATGCCATTGGCTCTTCGCATCTTCCAGCCTCCCAGTCAAGGAGTCTAAGCTCATACCACCCAGCAGCGGATGGAGAGGTGAAGTAGGCCTGCTTGTTGTTCTCGACCCTGGAACAGGACTTCTCGACCCAGGAACAGGACTTCTTGAACCCCCACCATGTCCTCTATGATCAACAGATAACCTGGATTACAGTTGGCAGATGCACTTGAGAACCATACTGAATCCATTCTTGTAATCTTAACCATCTAGATTTCAAAATCAGCTAGCTGATTATAACAAACAAGAAACCCTCATCTCTAGATATTGCAAATGGAGCAGAAACTCCATTGCTTAAAACTAGCAATTAAACCAAAAAAAACAACAAAGCTTCTATTTTTACAATATAGAAGACATCCTTAATTAGTATAAGCTTCATTTTATATTTAAAATCTTATTAAAAACATTCACCCCTAATTTGAAGTCCAAATGAAAACCAAAACGGTTAAGAACTAAGTCCCATAAACCTTGGACTGTCCAATAAGGTAAAAAAGATCCAAATCAGGAACATTTGATTGGAAAGAGAAAGTAACTCCCATCCAAAGCAATCAAACTCTGACAGGAAAAATTAGGAAAGAGAGAGAGCACAGGGGATTTAAGGACAAGGTATTTGGAAACAGCAAGTTTCAGAAATTAAAAAAAAAAAGCTGAGAAAACAGAAGACACAGCAGCCTCAGACAACAAACCCCAACTCTGACACAAATTTTCAGAGAAGATTTAAAAAAATGCCTTTTTCTCTCTTTTTTCTTTTCACTACTCAAAAAAAAAACCCACCTAAGAATAGTTCAAGCCTCTTCTTCACATCTAAAAATAATCAATCAAATTCACCAATCAAACAACTCCATTTCATAAATCAGAATTCAACCCAGAATTCTAAATCCCACCAAAACATGAAAACCAAGACCAAGAACCCAGAATTTCTATAGAAACACTAACCTGTAACCACCAAACAGACTACTACTACCCTGATTATTATCATGATCTTCAACACCAGATGACCCAGAAGAGCTAACACTTGAAACAGAACCCGACCCGGGTCCAAACCCGACTCCACCAGCAGCACCTCCAATCCCACCACCAGCACCAAGATCACTCACACATGGTTCAGGCAAAGGAAGCCCTCTTTTTTCAGCTGCATCCGACTCAAAACCCGAAAACCCGGATGATCCACCACTGCCAGCAAATTCCTTGCTGCCACGTGGTGAATTCTTTCTCAAAGCCGCCTCATCAAGACTACTTTTCCTCTTGTTTTCTGTGATGCTACAGATCTTTTTATCATTTTTTCCATGTGAGTTCTCTTGATTGCTCCCTTCTTTGCTCTTGCTGCTCCTTTTACTCCACCAAGCAGGCATTTTTTCGCCTTGTAAGATTGTAAAGATGCAAACTTTATCGACTTGTGAGCCAGAATAGAGATCAAGATATGATTTGTTTGTGTGAAAAGGGTAGACTTCGAAGAAAGAAAAGAATGGAATGGGTGTGTTGAGTGGAGATTTATATTAAGGGAAAGAAGGAGGAAACGCTAAGAGTAGAAAAAAAGGAGACTTTTTTTTTTTTTGTGTGTTTTTTAGAGAAAGAAAATTATATTTTTTTCAACTTTTCAGCGGAAGAAAGTATACTTTGTATTTTATGAGCTTTTTATGGTTATGATTGTAGTTTTAAAATGTGAATTTAAAAAGTTATAAACAATAATTTTTAATGAAAAAATTATTTTAAAAAATTAAATTATTGATATAGTTTTTTAAAATAGTGTAGATATAATTTTTTTTATGTACACTCAGAATGAAAAAAAAATTATTTTAAAAATCTATTTATATTTTAATATATTTAATATTAATATTTTTAGTTTTTTTAGAAAAAAAAACATTAAGAGAAGTTGTGGAGATGAAAAAACAAATCCTTAAGTAATTTATTTTAATATTTTTGTTTTTTTGATAGATATGATGGAATTGTTTTTTTTTTAAATCATTTTAACTTTTTATTTAACTATTTATTTGGAAGAAAAAACTAAAAAATTAATTTTCCACTTTTAGTTCTTCATTTTGCTCTCCCATTAAAGATGCCTTAAAATTAAAAAAATAATAATTTAATGAGACAAAAATAAAATTATAGTATGTACCATTAACCAAACAAACATAGCTAATTAAATTTTTTCTTGGGATGTATGGTTTAAAACAAGTTTTAATCTAAATTTCTGTGATAGAGTAAGCTTGAATTAATTAAATTAATTAAATGAGTAGTTTCTTAACCACATTAAATTAAGGTTAAAAAGTTAAAATTCTCATTCACTTTTTATGCCAAAGAGCAAAACCTAAAAATGGAATCAATAGAAAAAAGAAATTAAATAAATTTAGCTAACTTAAAAATATTTTTATCCCATTTCTTACATATAAAAAAAAAATCGAATGTGGCCGTAAAACGGTCCAAATTTTGTTGTTCATAAGTTAAAAAATAAATAAATGGGTTTTAGAGAGAGAAAGAGACGAGGGGGGGTGTGGGGTCCAGAGACTACAGTGAGGAACAACCAAGGAGAACGAAGAGACGGCAGGCGGTGGTTGAGATAAAGAAAATGAGTGATGACGTGGCAACTTTAAAATTAATTTTTAATTTTCTTTAGCTTTCAGACAGGAGTGAGAGAGGGACAGGGAGTGGGGCTTTTACGTGTGGCTTTTGCATTATTATTTTCTTCAAAAATTAAAAAAAAAGGTGCATTGTATTTATTTGGGTGTGTTGCTGAGACAAGAGAATCTACGTTGATGATTTTGATGATTGTACTAAGTTTTTTTAAAAAAAATATTATTTTAGATATTAATTAATTTTTTTAATTAAAATATCCAAATTAAATTACTAACATGTTGAAAAATGGTTTGGTTTATAAAAATATTATAGGTTGTGATTTCTAACAAAATCTCATTAAAGATTCCATTAGAAAATAGAGTTTGAATCATGTTCTTTAAAAATTTAAATTTTTTTTACTAAAATTTAATTTTTTATATGTTTTGGATCGATGTGCTGATCTTAAAAATAATTTTTAAAAAATAAAAAATATCATTTTAATACATTTCAACACAAAAAACACTTTACAAAACAACCGCAACTATACTCTCAAATAGGCTAGACAATAATATCTTTTATTAGATATGTCATCATGTGAAATTAACTATGTTATTAGACCTTATTGATTAAATAGCCATAACCTATTTATATTATATAAGAATCCACGAACCTCATACTTGAATAAAAAAAAATTGTAATTTTTTTTAATTTTTTTTCACAATCTAAGTGTTATTGTTATTTAAAAA
>Ga0307510_10006612_pt1 | contig 13827 bp, 11 predicted proteins | sample 12_EM_MG_FD_207224 | JGI IMG/M metagenome (GOLD analysis project Ga0307510, IMG submission 207224) | Populus trichocarpa ectomycorrhiza microbial communities from riparian zone in the Pacific Northwest, United States - 12_EM | ecosystem: Host-associated > Plants > Roots > Unclassified | place... | reverse complement strand
CGAGCGCGGAGCGAACTTCAGATCCATAAACCACACTAGAAACATACACTTGCTAGTGTCCTTATCGAATCCAAAGTTCGCTCGGTCCCTCCATAGGCGCTGGCGAACTTTGGATTCGGGACACTAGTCCTCGCGCGGCACGGCCTGGGCGGCATAGGTCTCGATGGACGGGTCGGCCGCGACATGGTCGAGCAGCCAGTCGCGGAAGGCCGCGATCTTGCGCGCTCGGCGCCGTTCGCGCTGGTAGACCAGCCAGACGTTGCGGTTGTGGTGCACGCTCACCGGGAAGGGCTGCACCAGCCGTCCGGCGGCGATCTCGGCGGAGAACATGATCGGTGAGGCGAGTGCGAGCCCCTGCCCGGCCATGGCTGCGGCGATCTCCATGGTCTGGGATTCGGCTGCGAACCTGAGCGGCGTCGGCCCCGCGTCCGCCGTCGGCGCGACGCCGGCCGCGCGAAGCCAGAGCGCCCACTCCGAATCCAGGCCGATCCGGGGCGAATCCATCACCGCGACCGGCCCTCGGGTCCGATCCAGCCGCTCGGCCACCTGCGGCGAGCAGAGCGCGGTCATCAGCGACGGGAACAGCGGCACCGCTTCCAGGCCCGGCCAGTCGCCGAAGCCGGTGCGGATCGCCACATCGAAATCCTCACGGCTCAGGTCGATGACGTTGGCGTTGCTCTCCAGGCGCACCGCGATCTTCGGATGGGCGACCTGGAAGCCGCCCAGCCGCGGCGCCAGCCATTGCACCGCCAGCGTCTGCAGGGTGCTGATCGCCAGCACGCCCTCGCCGGTGTCGGAGAGGTCGGAAATGGCGCTCCTGAGCACGTTCATGGCCTCGGTGGCCGCCGTGGCCAGCCGCTCGCCGCCCGGCGTCAGCGCCACTTCGCGCGGCAGGCGGCGGAAGAGGGGCTGGTCGAGCCGGCGCTCCAGCGCCTTCACCTGCCAACTCACCGCTGCCTGGGTCATCCCGAGCTCCTCGGCGGCGCGGGTGAAGCTGAGCAGCCGCGCCGCGGCCTCGAAGACCCGGATGGCGCTGAGCGGGATGGTGGCGAGGAGGTCTGACATAAGGCTGGCTTATCGATACACCAGGAGAACCCGTTTGTCGCCAGCGCCCTGAGCGACCACTTTCCTATCATGCCAGACGGGCGGGCGACGGGAGATTGCCATGGAAGAGCTGTCGAAGACCCATAAGGACGTTCCCTATGGCTGGGTGCTGGTGCTGGCCGCCGGCCTAGCCTGGGCCGGAGGCCTCCTGCGCTCCAATCCGGGCGCGCGCGACGAACATGCGGCGTCGCTGGGCACCGGCCTAAACAAGCTCTCCAGCCCGCATTGACGCTACGGAACGTTCGCCTCCAACTCCTCGAGCCAGACGCGGGCGTTGCCGTCGGAGGGCGCGCGCCAGTCGCCGCGAGGCGAGAGCGCGCCGCCCGAGATCACCTTCGGCCCATTGGGCATGGCCGAGCGCTTGAACTGGCTGATCTCGAAGAAGCGGAAGAGGAAGACGCCCAGCCATTTCTTGATGTCGGCCAGCGTGTAGGCGTTGCGCGTGCCTTCCGGGAAGTTCGGCGGCCATTCGCCAAGGCCCACGTCGCGCCAGGCGTGCCAGGCCAGGAACGCCACCTTCGAGGGCCTTAAGCCGAAGCGGGTGATGTGGAAGAGGCTGAAGTCCTGCAGTTCGTAGGGTCCGACCTTGGCCTGGGTCGACTGGATCGCGCCCGTGGCGTCGGCCGGCACCAGTTCCGGCGAGATCTCGGTGTCGAGCACCGACACCATCACCTTTGACGCCGCGTCGTCGAACTGGCCACTCCTGGCCACCCAGCGGATCAGGTGCTGGATCAGGGTCTTCGCCAGCGAGCCGTTGACGTTGTAGTGGCTCATCTGGTCGCCGACGCCGTAGGTGCACCAGCCGAGCGCCAGCTCCGACAGGTCGCCGGTGCCGAGCACCAGGCCGTTGCGCTGGTTGGCCAGCCGGAACAGGTAGTCGGTGCGCAGGCCCGCCTGCACGTTCTCGAAGGTCACGTCATAGACCTTCTCCCCCTTGGCGAAGGGGTGGCCCATCTCCTCGAACATCTTCATGGCCGTGGGCCGGATGTCGATCTCCTGGCCGGTGACGCCCAGCGAATTCATGAGCGCCCAGGCATTGGATTTCGTCCCCTCGCTGGTGGCGAAGCCGGGCAGGGTGAAAGCCAGGATGTTGGCGCGCGGCAGGCCCAGCGCGTCGAACGCGCGGGCGGCCACGATCAGCGCGTGGGTGGAATCGAGGCCGCCGGAGACCCCGATGACGATGTGCTGGGTCTTGGTGGCGCGCAGGCGCTGGGAAAGCCCCTGCACCTGGATGTTGAAGGCCTCGTAGCAGTCCTTGTCGAGCCGCGCCGGGTCGTCGGGGACGAAGGGGAAGCGGTCCAGCGGACGCAGAAAACCGATGTCGTCGAAGGCCGGCTTGTGCTCGAAGCGCACGCAGCGGAACGACAGTTCGGGGCGGCCGGCAGCGACGGCGGCGTTGGCGAAGGTGGGCGTGCGCAGACGCTCCAGCCGCAGGCGCTCGGCGTCGACGTCGGCGATGGCCATCTGCGCCTTAACCGGGAAACGGCCGGTCTTGGCGAGCACCCGGCCCAGCTCATGCACGGTGGCCTGGCCGTCCCAGGCGAGGTCGGTGGTGCTCTCGCCGGGACCCGCCGCCGAATAGAGATAGGCCGCCTGGCAGCGCATGGACTGTGACGCGCAGAGCAGCTCACGCTCGTCGGCCTTGCCCACCACGATGTTGGAGGCCGAGAGGTTGCAGAGGATCAGCGCGCCCGCGAGCGCCGCCCGCGTCGAGGGCGGGGTCGGCGACCAGAAGTCCTCGCAGATCTCGGCGGCGAAGGTGAAGTCGGCCAGGTCGTCGGCGGCGAAGATCAGGTCCGTGCCGAAGGGGATCATCTGGCCGGCCAGCCGCATCTCGAGTCCGGCGACGCCGGCGCCCGGCGAGAACCAGCGATTCTCGTAATATTCCCGATAGTTGGGCAGGAAACTTTTCGGCACGACTCCGAGGATCTTGCCGCGCGCGATCACTATGGCGCAGTTGTAGAGCGCCCCGTTGTGCTGCACCGGCGCGCCCACCACCAGCACCGGGCCGAGCGCCTTGCTGGCCTGCGCCAGACCCGCGATCTCGGCCTCCACGCGGCGCAGCAGCGCGTCCTGCAGGAACAGGTCGTCGATGGCGTAGGCGGAGATCCCCAACTCGGGGAACAGCATCAGGTCGACGCCGCGCGCGTGGCCTTCCTTGGCGAGCGCCAGCGTCTCGGCGGCGTTGAACGCGGGATCTCCGACCGCCACGGCCGGCGTGCAGGCGGCTACGCGGACGAACCCGTGGGTGTGGATCGCGTGGAACGGCTTGGTCACGCTCGGCTCCGCCTGTTTGCCCCTGCACTAACGGCTGATTTGCCGCCCGGGAGAAATGCTCACTTTGAGCATATATAGGCGCAGCGTTGAGAAATGGCAAAAATTTCCCTCCCCAGTGGGGAGGGTAGCGAGGCGAAGCCGAGACGGGTGGGGAAGTATGGGCCAAGCTCATGGCTCGGAGCTTAGCCCATGCCTCCCCACCCTGGCCGCTGCGCGGCTTGTCCCTCCCCATAAAGGGGAGGGAAAGCGCGCTAGTCGTCGCGGTGGACGCGTTCGCGGCGTTCGTGGCGTTCCTGGGCTTCCAGGCTGAGCGTGGCGATCGGCCGGGCGTCGAGGCGCGCGACGCCGATCGGCTCGCCGGTCTCTTCGCAGTACCCATAAGAACCGTCTTCGATGCGGCGGAGCGCTTCGTCGATCTTCGAGATCAGCTTGCGTTGCCGGTCGCGGGTCCGCAATTCCAGGGACCGATCAGTTTCGGACGATGCCCGATCCGCCAGATCCGGATGATTCTCGGTTTCGCTCTGCAGATGCTTGAGGGTCTCTCCAGATTCCCGGAGAATATCCTCTTTCCAGTTAATGAGCTTCTGCCTGAAATACTCAAGCTGACGTTCGTTCATGAACTCCTCGCCCTCGGAAGGACGATAATCAGGCCTATCAGCCAGAACTGCGGCTGTTTTCATAGACACCTCGAGCCCCCTAAACTCCCCGAGACACGCGGGGGGCTTATAACAAATCGAACACCGGTTTCAATCAGCCGGATTGCGAAAGGGTGATTACGCCGCACGGTTGATAAATTCCAGCTTTGCGATCTCGACGGCCGCGCGAAGCTCGATTTCCTCGAGGACCGCCTCCAGCTTGGGATCGTCGGTCCCCGCGCGCTCCTCGCGCACCGCGCGGCGCAGGCGGTCCAGGTCGGTCCCGCTGAGCTCACCGTCCAGCAGGCTGACCTTGATCTCGTCGAGCACGTCGAGGATACGCCCGGCGCGGCCGACGGCGCGGCGCTTGCGCTCGGTCGGCGTGCCGACGTCCTGCAGGGCGAGCAGCGCCTCGACGCCGACGATGCCCGACACATTGGAAACCGAAGAGGTCTGGCCGGCTCCGATCGGCGCCTGGGGCGCGACAATGCGAAAGCCCTCGCCCCCGCCGCCACGCGCCGGGCGCGGGCCCTGGGCCGATCCGACGCCGCTGGGGCCGGTGACCTTCATGCTGTCTAAGCCGTCCTGACCAAAATCAACGTGGGCTCACTCTTGGGCCGCCTTGCTTGCGGCATGGTTAATGCCGGGCAATTTCTGCCGACGAGACCGCTCTGCACCGCAGCGCGATTCCCCTATCGGCTGTTTTCATTACGATTTTCTGACGCGGCCAACTGGCACACGCCTCGCAAGGGGCTGCCGTAATCAGCTGTAGCCGGTATTCCATGCACCTCCCCTTCCGCCTCGTCTCCGCCCTCATCGTAGCTTTCAGCCTCGTGGCCGCGCCGGCGTTCGCCAAATCGCGGATCAAGGACATCGTCGAATTCGAGGGCGTACGCGAGAACATGCTCGTCGGCTACGGCATTGTGGTGGGCCTGAACGGCACGGGCGATGCGCTGCGCAACGCGCCCATGACGAAACAGAGCCTGGAGGCCATGCTGGAGCGGCTGGGCGTCAACACCCGCGACGCCACGCTGAACACCAAGAACGTCGCCGCGGTGATGGTCACCGCCCGCCTCCCCGGCTTCGCTGCGGCGGGCTCGCAGATCGACGCCACCGTCTCAGCCATGGGCGACGCCAAGAGCCTTTTGGGCGGCACCCTGCTGGTCACCCCGCTGCTGGGCGCCGACGGCCAAGCCTATGCGGTCGCCCAGGGCACGGTGCAGACCGGCTCGGTCAGCGCCTCGGGCGCCTCGGGCTCTTCCATCTCCAAGGGCGTGCCCACCGCCGGCCGCATCGCCTCCGGCGCCATTGTCGAGCGCGAGGTGGGCTTCCAGCTGGCCAGCATGTCCGTCCTGCGCATGACCCTGCGCAATCCCGATTTCACCACCGCCGGCCGCATCGCCGACGTGATCAACGCCCGCTGGCCCGGCACCGCCCGCGCCGACAACCCGACCATCGTCTCGATCCAGCCGGCCCCCGGCCTGAACATGATGAGCTTCGTCTCCCAGGTGGAGAACCTCTCCGTCGAGCCCGACGCCCCGGCCAAGGTGGTCATCGACGAAGTCGCCGGCGTCATCGTCATGGGTGAGAACGTGCGGCTCTCAACGGTCGCCATCCAACAGGGCAACCTGACCATCACGGTTCGCGAGACCCCAGCGGTCAGCCAGCCCGCCCCGCTCTCCAAGGGCGGCCAGACGGTGGTCGTGCCGCAGTCCGACCTCTCGGTGGACGAGGAGAAGGGCAAGCAGTTCATCACGCTGAAGACGGGCGCCTCGCTCTCCACCCTGGTGGCCGGCCTCAATGCCTTGGGCGTCACGCCGCGCGACATGATCTCGATCCTGCAGACCATCAAGGCCGCCGGCGCCCTGCAGGCCGACATCGAGGTGATGTGATGGCCGACCTGACCGCCCTTTCCGTCTCCCCCACCCTACTCCAGCCCACCGGCGCGCAAAGCGCGGCCGAACTCTCGAAGAGGGGCGCGATCAAGGACACCGCCAAGAAGTTCGAGGCCTCGTTCCTAGGCATCATGCTGCAGCAGATGTTCGACGGCGTGGACGCCCCCGAGCCCTTCGGCGGCGGCCCCGGCGAGGCGATGTTCAAGTCGTTCATGACCGAGGCCATGGCGAAGAAGATGGCCGACGGCGGCGGGGTCGGCATCGCCGCCACCGTGCAACGTGAAATGCTCAAGCTCCAGGGAATGACCTGATGGCCCTCTTCGCCGACGACAGCGCCGACCGCGTCGACCAGTTGATCATGCTGACCGAGCGCCTGACGGAACTGGTGGCGCTGGAGGCCCACGCCTTCGAGAGCCGCCGGCCGCAGGACGCCGCCGTCCACGTCGAGGAGACCTCTCGCCTCGCCAACCTCTACCGGCACGAAAGCGCCCGGGTCCGGGCCAACCCCGACCTCGTGAAAGCCGCAGACCTGAGGCAGCGCACGCGCCTGATCCGCGCCACCGAAGCCTTCGACGCCGTCCTGGCCCGCCAGGGCCGCGCGCTGGAAGCCGCCAAGACCGTCACCGAGGGTCTGGTCCGCGCCATCGCCGAGGAAGTCGCCAACCAGCGGCAGAAGGGCGTCAGCTACGGGGCCAACGCCACCGCCTCGACGGCCAACGCGACCGCCATCACCCTCAACAAGCGGGCCTAGCCTTCACCGGCGCAGCCGCTAGGCTCGCGCCATGAACGGACCCGAGACGGCACAAGATCCGCAAGCGCTGCGTCGCGTCGGCGCGCGCTGGCGCGTGGCCGGCGTCGCCCTGGTGCTGGTCGCCGCGTTGGTCATCGTCGTCGCCAGGGGCCTGGGTCGCGACCTGCGCTCGCTGCCGATGATTGCCGGGTTCTCGATCCTCGCCCTGGGCTGGATGCTGGCGTTCGTCGGGGTCTGGCTGCGCCTGCAGCGAACGAGATCCGGGCAAGAGAGATGATTCAAACACTTGTTTGATCCAGCGGAACTGGCCTATCCTGCGCCTGCCGTCGGAACACGTCCGGCGGTCTACGTTCTCAGGGCGGGGTGAAAGTCCCCACCGGCGGTAATGCCTGTTCGCAAGGACGGGACGAGCCCGCGGGCGCCTGGCGGCCTTCCAAGACCGTCAGGGACAAGCAGACACCGGTGCGATCCCGGGGCCGACGGTTAGAGTCCGGTTATGAGAACCGCTGACGACGCAGCCTGGCTTCGGCCGGATTGCGCCTGCGGCGTCTCCCTGAGTCGTGGTTGTTCAAACCCGTCAGGGAAGACAGACCATGACCCAAGCTATCCAAATCACCCACGAGTTCCCTACCGCCAACGGCGCCTATCGCGCCGCGCGGATCGCCTTCGTCCACGCGCTCTGGCATCGCGAGATCGTCGAGGAGGCCTATGCCGGCTTCGTCGAGGAGATGGCCGCCCTTGGCTTTGGGCCCGAAGTGATCGAACGCTTCGAGACCCCCGGCGCCTTCGAGATCCCGCTGCACGCCCAGACGCTGGCCCGCAGCGGCCGTTATGCGGCGATCGTCGGCGCCGCCTTCGTCGTCGATGGCGGCATCTACCGCCACGAGTTCGTCGCCGAGACGGTGGTGAACGCCCTGATGCAGGTGCAGCTCTCCACCGAGACACCGATCTTCTCGGTGGTGCTGACCCCGCACCACTTCCATGACCACGAGGTCCACCAGAGGTTCTTCCACGACCACTTCCGGGTGAAGGGCCATGAAGCGGCCCAGGCCTGCGCCGGCACGATGGCTAGCCTCGCCCGGCTGGCGGCGGCGTGAGGGCCGAAGGCTTCGGCTAACCCGCGCGAAATCCAGGCGGGCCTGCCAATGCGCCAAGCATCTGCATAAAGGCGCGGCAGGCCCGGACGGCCGGAAAACTGGCGATCGCGTCGAGAACGTGCGGCATCCGCTTGCGGGCTTAAGTTTTCACGGGCGCGACAAAAATCCGAAGGCAGTCTTTCGCAGCGGATTCGCGCTCGAAAACTATGCATTCGAGATCGAATGCATAATGTCGGCGCGCGCACGCCCGCCGATTGCGCATAAGCCGGACGCCAACACTCAGCGTCGAGCCGTCGCCTCCAACCGCATTGCAGCACAACAATCCACCCCGCAGACAGATCGTAAGAGCGGCCCACGGAGCATTCCGGGCGCCGCCGCCGGGGACGAGGGGAAACGCCGCGAAGCGCCGAGCAACTGGGCTCATGAAGCGGGGGTGTTATGCGGTCCATTCACAAGACGTTGTTGCTGGCCGGGATTTCGACCCTGGCCGTCGCACTGGCCGGAGCCGCGGGGGCGGCCGAGGCCGCAGCCGGCGCCGATGCGGGCAAGGGGGAAGCGGTCGACGAGCTGATCGTCACGGGAACACGCTCGACTTCGCGGACGGTCACCCAGAGCCTCGCGCCCATCGACATCCTCTCGGCCACGGCCATGGACAAGAGCGGCAAGATCTCCACCCGCGACCTGATCTCCACCCTGGTGCCCTCGGCCAACACCTCGAACTCCGGCGCCGGGGCGAGCTTCGCGATCAAGACGCTGTCGATCCGCGGCCTCGCCGGCGACCAGTCGCTGGTGCTGGTGAATGGCAAGCGCCGGCACAACACCTCGATCCTCTTCGTCAACGGCACCACCCAGAACGGCCAGTCGCCGCCCGACCTCGACCTGATCCCCTCGCAGGGCATCTCGCGCATCGAGGTGCTGCGCGACGGGGCCTCGGCGCAGTACGGCTCGGACGCGCTGGCCGGGGTGGTCAACATCATCCTGAAGGACACCGAGGGCGGCTCGGCCCAGGTGCTGGCCGGCCAGACCTTCCATGGCGACGGGGAGACCCTGCAGGGCTCCATCAACTACGGCTTCAAGCTGGGCGAGAAGGGCTTCCTCAACGCCACCTTCAACGCGCAGACGACCAACCTCGTGGACCGCGGCAACCACTCGCCGGTCACCGCCGTGCTCTACCCGCTGGTGGCCGGCCAGCCCGACCCGCGCGAGGCGACCGCCAACCGCTACAAGGCCCACCCCGGCGCGCCGCAATCCCAGCTCTATGTGGGCAGCTACAACGGCCGCTACGATCTGACCGACGACATCCAGGCCTATGCGTTCGGCACGCTCTCCAGCCGGAACTCGGCGGCCTGGCTAACCTTCCGCCTGCCCACGGCGTCTAACAACATCATCTCGGTCTATCCCGACGGCTATTCGCCGCGCCTGTTCCTGAAGGACCGCGACTACCAGAACGCCGTCGGCTTGAAGGGCGCCGTGGACGGGTTCAACTGGGACCTGTCGACGACCCTCGGCCAGAACAAGAACGTCTTCTACACCAACTCGCTGAACGCCTCGCTGGGGCCGGCCAGTCCGACGACGTTCTATGCGGGCACGCTGAAGTTCAAGGAGTGGACCAGCAACCTCGACGTCAACAATGAGTTCGACGTCGGCCTCTACAAGCCGCTGTTCGTCGCGGCCGGCGCCGAGTACCGCGAGGACACCTTCACCATCGTGGCCGGCCAGCTCGAATCCTATGTAATCGGGACCTACCGGGCCCCGGTCGGCCAGCCCAACGCCGGGGTGATAACCCAGGGCGGCTCGCAGGGCGTCAGCGGCTTCTCGCCCTTCGCCGCCGGCGTCTTCAAGCGCAAGAACGAGAGCCTCTACCTCAACGTCGAACAGAAGCTCTCGGAGAGCTTCGAGGTCTCCGCCGCCGGCCGCTACGAGCACTATTCCGACTTCGGCAGCACCGAGACCTACAAGGTCTCCGCCCGCTGGGAGCCGATCCAGAATTATGCGGTGCGCGGCACGATCTCGACCGGCTTCCGCGCGCCCTCCCTGCAGCAGGAGCACTATGGCTCGTCGAGCACCATCGGCGTCGTCCTGCCGCCGGCCACCACGACCGTGCTCTACCCCGTGCAGCTGCTGCCGCCGGACAATCCCGCCGCGGCGGCTCTGGGCGCTAAGCCGCTACGGCCCGAGAAGTCCACCAGCTATTCGGGAGGCATCGTCGCCCAGCCGTTGCCGGGACTGAACGTCACGCTCGATTTCTACAAGATCAAGATCAAGAACCGCATCCTGCAGACCGGCGTGCTGGGCCCCAGCGTCGCGATCAGCAACCTCCTGGCCAGCCTCGGCCTCAACCCGCAGCAGGCGGTGTTCTTCTACGCCAACGCCGCCGACACCACGACGACCGGCATCGACTTCGTGGCCGATTACACCACCGACTTCGATGCGTTCGGCAGCGTGAAGTGGACGGTCTCGGCCAACAAGAACAAGAACAAGTTCGACCGGGTGATCCCGCCGGCCTTCGGCTTCACCCTGATCGACCGGGTGCGCCAGGGTGACTTCACCACCGGCCAGCCCAAGGACAAGGAGATTTTCTCGGCCGAGTGGAACATCCAGAAGCTGACCGCAACGGCGCGCGTCACCCGCTATGGCCGGCTGATCCAGCGGAGTTCAAACCCGCTGCTCGACGAGGAGATCTCGGCCACCGGCATCGTCGACCTGGACATCGCCTACCAGGTCACCGACGCCGTGCGGGCCTCGGTCGGCGCCAACAATCTGCTCAACACCTATCCGGACATCGTGCAGCCCGGAAATCGCGGCGGCGCGAACCCCTTCACCTACTACAACCAGTACTCGCCCTTCGGAATCGGCGGCGGCTTCTACTATGCCAAGGTCAACGTCACCTTCTGAAAGCGCAGCGTTCTTACGAGGGGAGCAAGCCATGACCGGTTCGCGACGCGGGGGCGTAGACCGCCGCCGGCTGCTCTCGCTCGGCGGCACGGCGATCGCCGCCTCGGCGCTGGCCTCCCCCACCGCCGCGACCGCGGCAAGGGCCGCCGCACCCCAGGGCTCCAAGAGCGTCACCATCACCGAGGGCACCAATATCGCCGTCGCCGCCTCGCCGGACGGCAAGACGCTGGCCTTCGACCTCTTCGGGGTGATCTGGACCCTGCCCATGGCGGGCGGCGCGGCGACGCGGCTGACCGACGACCTCACCGATGGCGCGCAGCCGGACTGGTCGCCGGACGGCAAGGCCCTGGTCTTCCAGTCCTACCGCGACGGGACCTTCCAGGTCTGGACGGTGAACGCGGACGGCTCAGGCCTGAAGCAGCATACCCAAGGCGCCTTCGACTGCCGCGAGCCGCGGTTCTCGCCCGATGGCAGGACCGTGGCCTTCTCGTCGGATCGCAGCGGCGCCTACGCGATCCACACGCTCGACCTGGCGACCGGCGCGATCAAACTCTGGGCGTCTGCGGAGGGACAGGCCTGCGAGCCGGCCTGGTCGCCGGACGGGACGAAGATCGCCTTCGCCGTCGAGCGCGCGCGGATCGAGATCGTCGACGCCAAGGGCGCGCGCACGCTCGGCCCCAGCATCACGGCCTCGGCCGACCGGCTGGCGCCGGTAGAGCTGCACAGTCCAGCCTTCACACCGGACGGCAAGGACGTCGTCTACTGGGTGATCGACAAGGGCCGCGCCGAGCTGCGCGGACCCAAGGGCGCGATCGTCGCCGGCGAGGATGTCTTCCCCTTCCGCGCCGCCTGGCTGCCCGGCGGCGACCTGATCTACACCGCCAACGGCCAAATCCGGCGCCGCGCGGCAGCGGCTTCGGCGTCGACCACCATCGCCTTCTCGCTGGCGGTCCCCGTCGTAACGCCCGTCTACAAGAAGCGCCGGAAGGACTTCGACGGCCAGGCGCCCAAGCCCGTTGTCGGCATCGGCAGCCCCGCCCTGTCGCCCGATGGTACGCAGGTGGTGTTCCGCGCCCTGAACGGCCTCTATTTGCTGAAAGACGGCCAGGCCGCGCCGCTGGTGACGGACGGCTTCTGGGCCTGCGATCCCGCCTGGTCGCCGGACGGCAGGACGCTCGCCTATTCCACCGATCGCGGCGGCAAGCTCGACATCTGGCTGCGCGACATGGCGACCAGCGCCGAGCGCAACCTGACCAAGCATAAGGACGCCGCGCTTTCGGCCGCCTGGTCGCGCGACGGCAAGACCATCGCCTTCCTGGACCAGGCCGGGTCGCTGCACACGGTCGCCGTGGCCGACGGGACGATCAAGCAGGTGTTCGGCGCGATCTGGGAGCCCGGCAAACCCACCTGGAGCCCCGACGGCAAGACCATCGCGCTGGCCGCTTTCAAACCCTATTCCGCCCGCTTCCGGGAAGGGTTGAGCGAGATCCTGACGGTGGACGTGGCCACCGGCGGGGCGACCTACCAGCCGGTGTTCCCGGACAAGTCCCTGGGCACCCGCGGCGACGATGGTCCGGTCTGGTCGCCGGACGGGACGCGGCTCGCCTTCGTATTCGCGAGCCGCCTGCACGTGGCCGAGGTGGACGCCAAGGGCCAGTTCAAGGCGCCGCCCAAGGCGCTCAACAACGAGGTGACCGACGCCCCGACGTGGAGCGGCGATTCCAAGTCGATCCTCTACCTCTGCAACGGCCAGCTGCGCCTGGTCCCCGCCGCGGGCGGGACGCCCATGACCCTGCCGCACGGGATCACCTGGGCCACGGCCAAGCCCAAGGGTCGCGTGGTGGTCCGCGCCGGCAAGCTCTGGCAGGGCCTGACGCCGGACATCCGCAAGGACGTCGACGTGGTCATCGTCGGCAACCGCATCGCCGACCTCCTGCCCGCCGGCGCCTCGGTCGGCGACGCCAGGGTGGTGGACGCCCGCGACGCCACTGTGATGCCGGGCCTGATCGAGATGCACGCCCACCGGCAGATGCAGGGCTATGGCTATGGCGACCGTGAGGGCCGCCTGTGGCTCTCGCTGGGCGTCACCACCACGCGCTCGCCGGGCTCGCCCGCCTATCACATGGTCGAGGACCGCGAGGCGATCGATTCAGGCGCCCGCGTCGGGCCGCGCTATTTCTCCACCGGCGAGGCGGTCGACGGCTCGCGGATCTTCTACAACTTCATGCGCCCGGTGACCGAGCCCGGCCAGATGGCGCTGGAGCTCGCCCGCGCCAAGGCGCTCAGCTACGACCTGATCAAGTCCTACGTCCGCCAGCCGCTGCAGGCCCAGCGCGACGTCACCGCCTGGGCCCACGCCCAGGGCATCCCGGTGACCAGCCACTACCACTACCCGGCCCTGTCGTTCGGCCTCGACGGCATGGAGCACCTGGGCGCCACCAGCCGCACCGGCTATTCGCGCACGGTCAGCGCGCTGGGCATCAGCTACCAGGACATCACCGCCCTCTTCGTGGCCAGCGGGGCGCGCAAGACGCCCACCCTCTTCACCGCCTCGGTGCTCTACGGCCAGGACCGCTCGCTGATCGACGACCCGCGCATCAAGGCGCTCTATCCGCCCTGGGAATACGCCAGGCTGACCCAACGGGCCGAGCAGACGGCGACCGGCGACAACAGCGTGCCGCTGGCGGCGCTGGCGGCCAATGTGGCGCACATCAAGGCGGTGCTGAACGGCGGCGGCCGGATCGTCACCGGCACGGATTCCCCCATCGATTTCAACGCCGTCAGCCTGCACATGAATCTGCGGGCCATGGTGAAATACGGCCTGACGCCCTGCGAGGCCCTGACCACCGCCACGCGCTATTCCGGCGAGTACCTCGACCAGCCGCTGGGGACCATCGCGCCCGGGATGCTGGCCGATCTGGTGGTGACCAACGGCAACCCGCTGGAGCGCATCGAGGACGCTGCGGCGGTCCGCTACACGATCAAGAACGGCGAGGTGTTCGACCTGCCCGCGATCCTCGGGCCCTTCGCCGGGATGAAGACGGTCGCCGCCGCCCCTGTGCAGGTCGCCGCCCGCGCGCCGGCCCCAGGCCTCTGGTGGCACGACGCGGCCTATGTCGAGGCGAGCCGCGCGGCCTGCTGCGTCGATCCTTTCTGCATCGTGGCGCCGGGCG
>Ga0307510_10006611_pt1 | contig 13830 bp, 10 predicted proteins | sample 12_EM_MG_FD_207224 | JGI IMG/M metagenome (GOLD analysis project Ga0307510, IMG submission 207224) | Populus trichocarpa ectomycorrhiza microbial communities from riparian zone in the Pacific Northwest, United States - 12_EM | ecosystem: Host-associated > Plants > Roots > Unclassified | place... | reverse complement strand
ATCACCACGACGCCGCACATATACGACACCTGTCATGTGCGACACCTTTCATGACGTCCACCGAGGTGCAATTATTATTATTATTATTATTATTATCATCATCAAATGTAAGAAATGATAGATCAAAAATAACAAGCTGGAGACCAGCATATATATATATATATATATATATATATATATATATATATAAACAGGCAAAGGGAACAGACTCCCTTAAGCAAACCAAAGCAAGTGTATCTTGCGGAACAGAAATTAAACAAAGCCAGCAAGCACAAAAGGCTTGTGCAGGGGAACAACCTCCCCGGGAGAAGCAAACCACCTATATAGCACAATAGTGTGCATGGTAGAGAAAAACATAGATGAACAAGGGAACAGGCTCCCTTGGAGAGACAAAATAATCAAACCCAGCAAACCAGCCAAACAGCAACAAAGGGACTATCAGCAATCAGGAAGCAACAAGCCAAACACCTGCAGAAACAGCATAGACAATAGAGAGCCAAACACTGCAGAAAGCAGCACCCAGAAACAGGAAACGTCCAGAAGCAGCAAGCCAGCTTCAACAATAGGCAAAACCATCAGCCAGGAGCTCCAGAGGAGGCTAGCATGCAACCACCACCAACTTCCACCTGGATTGGAAGAAGTTGAAAAGAACAGAGACCAAAAACAGAGGCCACAGGCAGAAGCTGATACCAGCAATGCAAAAACAGAGGAAAACCAGCAGCTACTACCAAAGCAGCAACATATAGCAGCGAAGGAAACCCAGCAACTACTACCAGAGTAGCAGAAGACAGAGCAAGCAGATTGCAACACAGCACATAAGATAGGCATGCATGCAGAATCTTAAACTCTACAACAAACAGAAAACAAGCCTACAAAGGCAACAACATATAAATAGAACCAGCAAAGCCAGAGCAATTGCAAGATGAAAAAACAAAATTGACACAAGGAACAGACTCCCTAGCCAAATTACCAAAAGCAGAGAGAATCATAGAGAGGATGAAGGAGCAGTAGTTGTGTTGCCCTGTGTCCTGGAGTCAGCCGAATAGGAGCTCTTGAAAGGATGACTACCCATTCCTACTGGCCTCCTTGAATGGCCAAAGATGGAGGTGGCAGCAGCTTTACTTTTTGTCAAATATTGCCTTCTAGGAGGCGGTTCATTTGTGGCATCAGAGTGTCCTTCAGAGATATGCACAATCTTAAGAGGAGCAGAAGGATTAGCACTAGGAGGACTAGACTGCGAAACTAGTTTGGCCCGCTTGCGCCCAGAACCAATTGCTCTCTCTTCCACAGCCACAGCTGCCTCAACAAACATTGGATCAATCCCTGGCTCACCTTGAGGTTCTTCCCTAATAGATTGTTTCTCAACAACTGCAGTTTCAGCTGAAGAGCTAGAACATCCAGAGGGAGCAGGAGCTGTCTGGGAGTGCTTATTGCGTTTGTGGCTGGATTTGTTGGTGCAAGTAGAAGTTGTGTGTCCCCGGGTCCTGCACTGTTTGCAAAACCGTGGTAATGATTCATACATCACCTTCTGGGATAGGGAATCACCATTGGGCAGGATAATATTGATAGATGTAGGCAAGTCAGCTAGCAAATCAATCTCAATCAGCACTCTGGCATAGGAGAGCCGAGTCATGGAATTTGTTGAAGTATCAGAATGAACTGGCTTCCCAATTACACTTGCAAGTTTAGAAAGACAGAGTGGTGACCAGCACTGGAGAGGCAGATTAGGGAATCTAACCCAAACTGGCATCCGAACCATTTCAGAGGTTGCAAAGTCAAAAAACTCAGGCATAATTTTTAGTATCAAGGGCTGGCCAAAAACATAATAGGGACCTCTACTTAGTACTTCAAACATGTCTGTTTCAGATGTAAAAGTGAAAATTAACCATCCAGAATCATGCATGGAGAGTTTGACACTACATTTCCAGGAACTATTAACAAATTTAGAGAGCGAAGAGTATCCTGGAAATTTGCCAGCAATGAACCCAATTAAACTGAACTTCCACAGGTCTTTGTGCATACCCAAATCAGTTTCCAGGAATTGGCAAGATGATGAAGCAGTATAATCAGAAAAATGAACTAAGGAGGGGGACTAAGGGATAGTTGTACCTGTGGGGTGGTCTGGGGAGGAAGGCATATGGCTTCCTGAGGAAGCTTTACCTTTCCCAGGGGAAGGCGGCGGAGCTGCGGCTCCAACCGTCGACCCGGGGTTAGGGTTTCCAACGGCAGGCCGAGAACGAAGAGAACCAGTCTCAGCAGAGGGAACATGGCGAGGCCTGTTGGAGATAGAAGATGCTACACTTTTCCCACAGGGGCTAAGGAGAAGACAATGGAGGAACAGTAGGGGGTGTGCGCTGCATGCCCCAATTCCGATTCTTCTCTCGAACCCTAGCATCACATTTGAAATTAACAACATCAGCAAGAGCTACTGTTGTTTGTGGAGGGGGAGAAGGAGGGGGGAGGCTCGAGAGGGGCTGGAGGAGTGTTGCACATCAGGAGAACTACTCCGCCTCAAGGTCCGCTGTGTATTCGAAGACAAGGGGCGCGACGAGCAAAAATCATAATCTTGCTGGGCAAACCTCAGAACCGAGGACTTTTTCTTTGATTTTTCCATGTAGGGGTGACTCAAAGAGATCAGAAGAAGAGACTGTGAAAGTGCAGAGAGCAAGAGAAGAAATCGTTGCACAGAGAGAGGGGACAACGGGTTTTTCTCTCACTACAATTGAGAGCTTCTCTCTCTTGTCTCGACTAAGAGCTCTTCTTGCTATTGCTATTGATTCATTATTACTACTACTATCACCACCAATAATACTACCTTCAATAATAATAATAATATTTCTTATTTTTTCCCCTTTTCCTGACAATCCAGGAGGATGATCACCACGACATCACACACATGCGACACCTGTCATGACGTCCACCAAGGTGCAACAATTATTATTATTATTATTATTATTACTACTACTACTACTAATATCGCACTTTCTCTTTGGCAAAAAGAAATTTTACCATTCAAATATATTTGTATTTCTTTTGTCTTGATATTGGAACGCATTATTTAGATTCTATTTGTGAACAGCTACGCTAGATATTTTTTTAGGACCATTTCTATTATATTCCTATTACCTATCTAATATATTCTTATTATAGTTAATTACCTATTATATTTAATTAATAAACTACATCTAATACATTTATATTTATATAATACAATTAATTTTTATAATATTTTTATATATTTGATTTTTTTAATCCATTTTATTTGAATAGAATTCAAATTTATATTCATTTAGAACTTATTAAAAACATAATTTAGAATTTCTTAGAATTTATTATTCTAAATTAGAATTTAGAATGATTTACTATTATTATTTATCATTGAATAACAAAAAAACATACACTTGATTTGAAGGATAAAATTAAATACCATAAAAACTTTGACAAAAGGACAAAGGAAAAAAATAAGAAATCAAAAGAAAAATGACCAAATTGAAATTAGTATTATTCTTATTGAAAAAAATTAAAAACATGATATGAGGGATAAAATCAAAAACGATAAAAACTTGACAAAAGAGCAAAGAAAAAATAAGGAATTAAAAGTAGAAGGACCAAGTTGAAAAAATTACATATAGAAATTAGAATTGAAGAATTAAATTAAAAACATACAAAACTATAACAAAAGGGAAAAGTAGAAAGATCAAAAATCAAAACTAAAAGGATGGAATCTAAAACACCAACAATAATAAGTGTCACACGTGCTCGCGCAGCGTCAATGCGAGGCAGATTTGTTTGATGAGGGAGTCGCCACCTAGTATTTTGTTAAGGGTTACTAGGACACCCGGGTGTACTGGTCTCATCAAAGATTCAAGGGTAAGGGACTGGTTGTTGTTAGGGAAGGTATTAGCACCCCTAGAGCACCCTACCTGAGGTAAGCTGCTTTGTGATTTAATGTAGTTTAAAGGTTTTGATAGTTGTCTTGTTAACGGCCTATTAAAAAAAGAAAGAAAAGTTCTTCTCAGTAAGGAGATTATTATCTTATCTGGTAAAAACATAACCGTTTTAATGTCTATATATAAAAGAACTACCTTTTTAATATTAAAAATACATCTTACTTATAAGTTCATAATTTCATATATTAAAAGAGAAAAAAATAATTTTTTTTGGTATTTTTGAAATATTGGCTTAGTTCTCAAGGCTTTAATAAACTGATTATTAAAGCTAAAAATGCACGGTAAGATATTTTTTTGAATTTTTTTTGTTATATGAAAACATGATATGAAAATTTCTATATTTGATCAACTTGGCCATTTGCATGAAAACAAAATGTTTTTTTTTCTTTTCTGGTTTTTTGTCTTTTTGGTTTTTTAACATTTAAAAACATACATAAAAATAAGTACAAACACACACACACACACACATCTTTTTACTATGTTGTACTCACACAACCATAAATACATGTTACAAAATAATAAAAGTTCAAAATAAATCAAACAACACATTATACAATTTAGAAATTACAAAATAGACCCCTAAAAATCCAGGAATTATCGAGAAGCCTTCTGGAACTGCAAGAACAATGGTGGCGCGTCTTCTCCACGCGCCACCGCCACAGGCAAAACCAAAAAAAAACTATTGGATTTAGCTTGGCTTCTTCTCCTCTTCCCTCCTGCACCAGTGGTGACACCCACCGTCACCTGCAATAAGAGAAAAACAGAAGCAGTTGTTTTTATTATATTTTTCTCCTTTTCAGATCTAATTCTTTCGAGTCTGTTTTTCTTTATTTTTCTTCCTCTTTCTGGTGGTTGATAGCTCTGAGGTGAGGGTGGAAGTTGTTATGCTTTGCCAAAGTCGGTTACAGAGAGGTAGAGGGTCGTGGCTTGTTAGATCTCCGGTGAGGATGGCGTTGTTGCTGCTGATGATGAAGGGGATCGGTGGAGGAGAGATCAGGGAAGATGGAGAAGGATAATGGAGTGGCAGAGAGAGGCTGAAAAGAGAGTGAGGGAGAAGATTTGGTTCGGGTGGCGCCCGTGGTTGTTGTCGTGGAGATGGGAGGAGCTGAAATGGCAGAGGGGTCGGTTGTGAGGAGGCAGCCGGCTGGGAGAGCTGGGGAAGAAAGGCTTGTGTGCGGCTCTGGTTTTGGGAGCCAACCACAAGAGGGGGCATTGGCCAGCTAAGGAGGTGTAATGGTCGGCTACTGTGGGGAAGAGAGAAGGCCAGAGAGCGGGAGGGGGGGAAGGTGAGTGGTGGCCTTAGGTTGGCTGGGAGAGGGGAGCCGCCAAGAAAAAAGAAAATGATTTAGGGTTTAGGGTTTTTTTTTTGTTGCCCCTAATTTTTCTGTCGAAAATTGCCCCCCCCCTCCCCTAAGTGGCTTTGTCCCCAAACATATTGGTCCCTCAACTTCTTTCTCTTTTGCAAATTTTGATTTTTTTTATTTTTTTGTTTTGAAGCCCGAGAATAAAGTATACAAAAGGGGGGAGGTTTATAATAATTCAAAATTTTGTTATAATGCAAAATAATGCAACAAAAAAGGGGGCTAAAATAAGAAAAAAGGAGAAAGATGGGGCCTAAATGGAATTAAGAAGAAATGGGACTATAAATACCCATTCCTTCTCTCATCCATGACCGGCAGGTAACAAGAAGAAAAGGGAGGGAAAATTTTCAAATTTTCCTTCATCAAGCCTAAGAGAAAACACCTAAATTTCTATACCTACACAAACCTTAAAATTACTAAGTGGGAAGATAAACTTGGGCAAGATATTTGCAAGAAGAAAAGTGACGGAATTGTTAAGAGGAGAGGGAGAGGGAGGTCGGCAACTTGTAGAGGAGAAAGGGGTTAGGAAACTTTAATCAAACCTAAATTTTCTCTAGGTATGAAGTTCTAAACCAATTGGGAAAGCCAATTTAAATTCATGCAAGAATTGTGCATTAATTTGAAGTTTGAAAAATTAGGGTCCTTAAGTAAAATTTGGGGAAATGTGGAATTGATTGGAATTAAATGAGTTTAGCAGCATAGGTTGCCTAAAAAAGATGAAATTATACAAAGAAGATTTTAACAAAATCAAAGACTAAGGGGAAATAGTGGTCGGCCATGGGGTTGTAAGGAAAGAAGGGAAATACTGATTTATGTGTTGTTTTCCTTATTGCTCAATTGAAACAATTTTCAGGAGGTGAACAATAAGGAAATGTGGTGATTGAGTGTATAAAAAAAAACAGATTTAAGGACCGGCCACTGGAGGGAAGAAAAATAGAGGAGGAGAACTTATGACTTCCTTGTTAATTAATTGAGATGTGTTGTTAGAATGTAGTTACTAATTATAATTTGTAAGGAAGAGGAACCTACGTTCCAGGTTACCATGCATAAGGTGAAAGCATGGCTGTATCTGATGAGGAAGTAGGATTGGAGATAAAATTGGAGATACCTTCTCCATTGACAAAACAGGGCAGGTTCGTTGCCCTGGTTCCTGAGCGAATTTGGACTTGAAGATGATAGAATCCAGGGAGGGTCCCTTATAGAAGTTGTAGCCGGGAGTGTTAGCTTTCCAACGAGTCTGACCCCGCCTAATTTGAAGTCATGGAACTCCAGATACAAATAAAAATATGAGGAGAGGTCAAGCTGCCACCCCTGTTGGCAGATTCGGCCAAATCAATAAAACGGCGAAATTTAGCCATATTAAGGGTAGAATTTGTTTTCTTGCCCTTCATAAAGTGTGTCTTGATCTTCAAAAAGGAATAAATTGTGATCAAAATTGAATTCATGATGTCCACTTGGACTACTAATGAGCTGAAAATGTTAAAGGATAATAATGAGGAATGTAAGTGAGAAAGAAAAGATTGGTAAAAGAGAAATGAATATTATTGCCATTGTTATTGTTGTTGTTGTGTTGTGTTGTGATATGTGGACTAGTATGGAATAATGATGGGTGTTTGTGGTTTCAGGAGGAACCGCGGGAGGAGTACAGCAACAACAAGGGAACGCAAGTCGAGCGTCTATAGTAGGTAGGTACTCGGTACCTATATCTCCTTTAGTTAATAAATATTTTAATTAACTATTGAGTTATAAAAATTTGGTGTTTATTGATGAGGAAAAGAAAAGGGGGAAAGGAAATATAAAACTTATGGGTTCTTTTAATTTATGGGTTCTTTTGGAGGAAATGAACAGTAACAATGAATTTTGGGAACAGCTATTTTTCAAATTTGATTAGCCTGTCCCAGATATAGGAGGCTAATGATGTTAGCCAAGTTGGTTAACATCGGCATTACCGGTACGTGGGAGGAGAAATATAAAACTTGATTAACTATTCGGGTTCAGAATAGTTAATGATATTCGGCGGGTGACGTCGATATCGGCAAAATTTATGGGACTTGATTAGCTTTCTGAGGTGAAAGCTAATGATGTCAAGAATCCTTGACATCGGCATACCCGAGGACCTCCCAAGGAAAAATGGAACATTGATTAACTATTTCGGTTCAAAAATAGTTAATGACACCAACGGTCATGTTAGTGTCGGCATTTTCATGAATTTGATTGGTTGACCCCAGGACGAGCAACTAAAGACACTAATGGAGGTCATTAGTGTCGGCAGTAGTCTTCCCGATGTGGGGAGATGTAGTTAAAGGAAACAAATTTGATAATTCTTAAAAGGGGTTGGTGGTCGTGTGTTAAATTGCATGACTTAAGTGGGTAGATGTGTTGTATAATTTTCTTTCGTGAATTGTTTGTATTTTAGTTATTTTTAATTATATGGAAAATTTATGTTATGCAGGTCCCTCCCATTCACGTCAGGAGTAGAATTTAGGTTCCTTGATCCCTTTTTGTATAAGTTAGGAACCTAGGGATTATTCGTGTAATTTTTGTTATGCAGTAAACATGTAATCTAAATAGAATAGTATACTCCTTGTATTATTTTGTTTTTGGAATATTAAATGTATCAACCTATGCTTGGGAAATTATAATGTACTAGCTTATGTTTAGAATGCTAAGTTGTGTTGTGCTTATATATGAAATTTCAGTGCTTGAATGGTTCTCCTAATTACTAACTTACGCATGTGATATGAGATGGAGATTGAGTATAAAGATTTGCCCTAAATTCATTCTTGAATGAATTAAATGGTTAATATGTACCAATTATGTATGTGATTATGGTTGGGATGTGATTATAAATGTGTGCAGGGTAAATTGTCGATAACTTGGGACCTCCCGGTATAGGGGAGACTCTGCCGAAATTTCATTAAAAATTTCGGCGAACTCAATGAAAAAAAAAATTATGCTCCATTTACCCTTTATGTGGAAGTTTAATGGAAAAAACTAAGTAAACAATTCGGGTTGTTACATTTGTATTTTGAATTTTTTTTGAAAACGAGCAATATCAATGTTGACTCAATTAGGAAAATCAATGATTTTAAAAATTGACACGTTAGAAGTCGAACACGTTCAAAAAAACCTTTGAAAATTAAATTTTTTTGAGATGACGCTGAAAATGCTAAAAACGATGCAAATATATTAACATTTTTTTTTTTCGTTGTATTTTTCTATTTTTGGTTTTTTTCAAAATTTTATCGAAAAAAACTGGGTCAAAAATTGGGTAGCAACAATAAGGATTGAAGTTGATTTTCTAGGGTAGGAGGGAGAAATGAAAGGAAAAAAAAAAAAACAGTCGCCGGCAACAAATTGGTCACCTTTAGATTTTATGCACCACCAATAAAGTATAGAGGACACGAAGGAGAACTAAATGAGACAGCGAAAGCTCATTTTCTACCACCAGAAGACATCGCACACGCCGCCCAAAGTGCATGGCATCTCCCACGCGCCTACAGCTTTTTTCATTTACAAATTATAAATCAAATGGTAAATTACATTTCTACCCTCAAGCAAACCAACAATTACAAAAAAAAAAAAAAAGATAAAAAATGTCAATACCCCTATTTCAATAGCTTAATGTTTTTTTCCCTAAGGTCATATATGTAATCTTATTGTATTCTAAAAAAAAAGACAACAACATCCCTACCCTATAGTGTTAGTTTTTTTATCCTAGAGGTATTTTGGTTCTTTTACTACTCATAAATATATTGAATAGACAAAAACACCCCCAAACAAATTCATAATGACTAATGCTCCATATGAAAAGATGAAAATACCCTAGTTCAAAGGCAAGCAATTTTTTTTGTGAATGAAAAAAAAGTCATTACACTGTAGTGGAGAATAGAAAAATATAAGGGGGCTACGGTACTTTTGCCTTTTGTTTTAGTTGTTATGTTATTTCTATTTGAAACTTGAAAGCAATTGTCTTTATGTGTTTTTTCCCGTCGGTGTTGATATTCAGCAGGTTTATTTATTTACTGTGTTTTTCTAAAATTAGTAAATCTTATCCACTATTAGATTTATCCAAGTAAAACACTCTCATCATAGCGTGGAACTTTAAAACCAAAATCTAGCTTTGCCACTTTGGTATATGTATTCTACATTGGTAGTATTTGTTATTGTGATAGCAGTTGCTTTTCAAAATGTTTTTTTTTTAAATGCATCAAAATAATATTTTTTAAAAAAAAAATTATTTTTGATATTAGCACGTCAAAACATTTGGGTCAGGTTCTCAAACGGTGCCATCATCTCTCTTCTTGCTTCTAGCAATTAATGTACTATTATGTGTGTTTTATAACATGGTGCAGAGTTTTCTTCAAAAGTATTTTTTTAATTGAAAATTTATCAAAGTAATGTTTTTTTAAAAAAAAAATTAATTTTTTTATATTAACATATCAAAATCATAAAAAAAACATTTAAAAAAGTATCAATTTGATGTTCTTTAAACAAAAAAGACTTTAAAAAACAGAAGTTAGCACAATGCTAAACAGACATTACAATAAATCAGGAATGTGTCCAATGTATTGGTAAAAAAAAACTAGGCAAGCTAGCATTGGGCCCCAGCCAAATGCAATTATAGTTATGTACTAGTTTTGTACTCGTGCTCCGCCACAGAGCGATTATTTTTTCAGTAAAAAATAAATATACAGGCTTTTCCAATATTTTTTAGATATGTAAAAAATTCTTATCACAAATCGAAATGCTTATACACGTATCTAATTAGTTAAATCGATATTTGATCAAGAGATAACTAAGATTCAAATATTTGATATTGCAACATGGGTCATATACTTAGTTGTGTTTAACAACTATGTTTCTTAAAATATTATTTTCATTTAATGAAACAACCATCTATCAATAAAAAAGTGAAAAAGTCATAACTCAATATTGAATGATGAAACTAAAAAAAAAAAGCAATGAAAAAAAATTGGGTCAACCTGCGTAAACGTGCAAACCTTGCGATCATGAGCACATATTTGGGATAACCCCATAGAAATGAAAGTGAAAAAAAAAAACAAAAACCAATTCTGAAAAAAATAAATAAATATTAAAGAATGAAATTGAAAAAACACGAGGATATTTTATCTCGCAACACAAGCTATGTACTAAGATGTGTTTAATAACTATGTTTCTTATCATATATTTTTTATATATAATCATTGATTATTTGTGCAAATAAAAGGTAAAAAAATCACTAATAAAAGTAAATTGAATCAAACCATGAAGCTCAACTATATGAAATTATCCAGGTGTGTCTTCCTACTCATCCTTATTATGGAATTTTGTGTTGTTTATACTTATTGTATTTTTAATATTATTTTCATCTGCATCAACACTCTACGTAAAAACATTTAAAAATGTTTGTTAAGTAACTATGTAGAATAATAATGATGTGTTATAATAATGATCTAGAGAAATTAGTGGAAGTGATGGTGGTGTTGATGGATGGTGGTAGAGTAACAAGATTATTAGGGTGGTGGGGGTGGTAGTTGGGTTAATGGCAATAGCAATGGAGGTCGTAGTGGTGGTTGGATGATGGCAACAAAGATGAATGTCATGGTGATTAGGTGATGGTAATTAAAATTATTAGATAATATTATGAGTAAATTATATATAAAATAATTTACAAAAATTCATTGAAAAGTTTTTTAATAAATAAATCAAGTTTAAACAGTAAATGAACTTAGTTTATAATGTAAAATATTTTATGTTGAATTGTTTTTTTATAAAATATATTTTACAAGAAACAAATACAAAATACCTAGAAAAACATTCTTATAACATATTTTATGTAAAACAAACACCCTCTAAGTATTATTTTCTTTCTTTCTTGTGAAGTAAATTAAATATTCTTTGACTAGTTTTTATTATGTTGGCTATAAAACAAAACAAATAAGTTAATAAATAAATTATTATAGATACAATTGAAATCTTTCTAATAGGTGGTCAACGAGTAAAGAAAAATAATTAATAAATTGAAAGGCTTGTGTATGTCAAGGATGTAAAGTATTCCACATATAAAATGTGTAATTTTAATGTTTTAAATAATTTACATGTAAAATATTATAATGTTTGATAAGTAATGATATAAAATAAAAAATGGTGTTATTATAATTATATAAAAATAATAACAGTTGTGATAATTATAATAATGGGTTGAAGGTGAAAATTATAATAGGGGAAGAATAGTGATGATGATGGGAATGCTAAGGTGGCAGTGACAATAGTGGGTGGTGAGGTGGAATGAAAGCTAGATGGTAAATAATTTATGATTTTAAGATGTGCAATTTAAAACCTTATTTATTTTTATGTTTTAAAAGTGTTTTTGAAAAAAATTAAACTTTTTTTATTTTATTTTTTTGTTTCAAATTAATAATTTTTTTTTAGTAATTTTAGATCATTTTGATGCGTTAATATCAAAAATGATTTTTTAAAAATAAAAAATATATTATTTTAATACATTTCTAAGTGAAAATGACTTTGAAAAGCAACCACAACCACATTCCAAACTCTAAAAATTACATGATTCTCATAAAATACACATGACAACTTTGTTTATAAATTGTGTGATTAATATTTTAAAAAAGAATAAATAGATATAGAAGAGAGAAAAACATATTTGATTAAAAAGATTAAGAAAAAAATATAAAATAAATCTTTCTATAATAATTTTAAAGAAAATTTTTATACTTTCAAAACATAAAATATAAAATACAGGACATATACTCTGTCTCCATCATCTCCATCTCAATCTCCATCTCCATTTTTTTTTGTTTGGACACAGCAACCAAACAAAAAAACACTACCTAAGAGAATCAAAAAAATGAACTAACTAATTATTAAACTTCTGCCTTTTGCCCCAAAGCTTTCTTCAATGGACTATATTGATAAGAAAACAGATATTCTATGATCCAAATCTTTCTACCTTTGCAATAAAATAGAATATCTTTTCAAATTTAGTTACAATTGTATAGAACTCTAATTAAAGTTTACTCAAGAACCTCAACAGAGAAGAATCCTCATGAGATGTAAAGAATTGGCAGGGCTAAAGGCAGTTTTGGCAGAGATTCTGCTCATCAATCTTGAGAAAAGCAGGATTTGGCAGCCTTCCACCCTTCACTCTAAGTAAATCCTGACCAAATAATTTCCCTAACCATATATTTATCAGAGAGCATGCAGCAAATGATTGCGTTTGTTCGGGTAAAAATCTTTTGGAAGGCGGAATGGTAACGGGCAAAAATTTAAGAATGGCTTCTGTTGTGGGAGTAGAGGGAGAGAGCATTAGACAATATAGCCCAGTAAAATATGAATTTACTTAAATTTTAGCATTTATTTTGAGAACTATTACAAACACAAACCCCAAAGGATAACAGGGTGCCCTAGTCTTCATCCTCTGTCTCTTCGTCATCGTCCTCGTTCCCTCCATATCTCCATCCATCCTCTGCATTGTCGTGATCCTCTTCCTCGGTTTCTTCACTGTCTTCTTCGTAAGTGTCATCCTTAACTGGCCAAGGTTTTTTCACTACATTTAATGTGGCAGGGGATGAACTTGAACCTTTCCGTTGTCTGATTTTTACAGGAGGCGTCTTCAAGTTTGGCTTGGGCCTGCTGTGTTTCTGACTTTTCCCATTCACACGCTTTCCACCATAAGCATCTTGATCACTGGCTTCATCCATCTCATTATCAGCATTAGAATTTGCATTCTCAGCATTCTCATCTGCCATGTGGTCAGGATGCTCTCTTCTCAGATGAAGTTTGAGCTTGTATTCATGGATGTAGTCCTTTTCACACCCTTCGTAAGGGCAAATGTATGGTCTATCTGATGAAGCAGAGCCATAAACCCCAGAAGGAGGCTTGGGATTTTTCAGTATCCTCTCTGGAGGTGTAGCATATCTCACCACATCCGGTGTCGGATTCTGTAGAATTAAAGAAGATTCTGAGAATCAGATTGCAATTTTCATATTTCAAAAGTTGTTTTTCATAAATAACTTACGAAAAAATAAGTTAAAATAACTTTAAGTTAGAATTATGATTGATAAAAAAAAAATACTAAAAGTAACTTTTTTTTAAAAATGGATGTGGTATAACTTAGAAACCAAAAGTTAAAAGTTAAAAATGTAACTTTTGATTCAATAAAAATTGTGACTTGATTTTGTAACAAACTTTTGTCCAACTTATTTCAAAGGCATAGCCAAATATTGAAAATTGTTTTCCAACTTAATTTCTATGACACTAACAAACATCAGAAAATAATCCACTTTCCAGAAATCCACTTTCCAAGGAAACTACTTCCCGACAAACAAGGGTCCAAGTCAAAAGTTATTTCTAACCCAACACATTTATGGCTTTTCCATGAGTCAACAGTTAAAATACAAAATCAATTTGCAAAATTCATACCAAACAGAACCTGATACTTGGGCCAATCCCCTAACCCACCCCAAAAAAAAAAAACATCCTCGCAAGAGTGAATC